>JAAIGF010004319.1_pt1 | contig 126878 bp, 93 predicted proteins | sample 6487441 | NCBI WGS metagenome assembly JAAIGF01 (sample SAMN13974129, study PRJNA590717) | phyllosphere metagenome | biome: pepper field; feature: multiple bacterial spot infested pepper fields; material: pepper leaves; isolation source: leaves from pepper fields | host: Capsicum annuum ... | reverse complement strand
GCAGATCGTCAATCAGAAAATGGACAATGCATTATTGATACAAAATGCATTTATGGTTAACGCTGTGTTGGATTCCATTAAATACAACCAGCTCAAGGGACGCAAGATTACTGCATTTTTTGCTAACAATTCCATCGATCGCATGTATGTTGACGGCAACGCCGAAAATCTTGTTTTCTCAACCAACGATAAGACCAACACCATTACAGAAATGTTTCATGATCGTGGGGCCCGGATCAAGATTAAGATGGAAGGTAAAAAAATCATCGATTACATCACGATTCGAAAAGTCGATCAAAAAGTCTATCCATTTCGGCTAGTGACGCAAGAAAACGAAGCATTACCTGGTTTTACGTGGCGACCACAGGACAGGCCGAAATCCAAAGAAGATATGATGAATCGGAAACGATCGATAGAAAAAGATAATGTACCGAATAAATCGACCGACGATGCCGACGCGAATGGCGGCGCTACGAGGGAAATACCAGCGAAAAAAGAAACTGCTCCGCAAGCGACAGGAAGCAAACCCGTGACAACTCCAAAGGCAAACACGCCCACACCGGCAGCGAGGACGACACCGGTAAAGCAATAGTTGCGCTCAAGGAATCTGAATTTTTCAGCGCGTATAAAAAAGACAAATGCCGCTCACTTTGCAAGTGCGCGGCATTTGTCTTTTTATCCATTAGCAAACTTAAAACGGATACAAAATTCCGGCGATTTGCTTATCACCTTCCGATAGCACCGTATTAATAGGCGTATCGGTGGAGCTGTTGATCATTCGTCCCAAAATCTGGTAATGCATTATAGAGTTTATATCATACTGATTGTAGGTTAAATAAGCCGGATTAATCGTGTTTAAAATATTGTAATCTATATCGGCCGTCGACCAATAATTAGGCGCTCCTGCATAGTAAGCATAAACAAAATCACGATCCCAATCCAGCGTGACATCCGGATGCTGATGCTCATGAATCAAACCTAATGCGTGACCAAATTCATGTAAAACCGTCCGACTAAACTCCGCATCCGGTGTATTATCGTTAAACCAACCAAAATTCATCGTTTCGGTATTGGAAGCAATTTGTAGGGCATCAGTTCCAAAGTATGAATACGAACCGGCTCCCTGAACAAAAGAAACACGTATCATGCCATTGTTTTGCACAAATTGGAAAGTAATATTCGCATGCTCTTCCCACTTTTTAGCATATTCAATCACTTTTTGACGTACGAAATTCGATCCACCGATAAAACTAACGGTTACGGTTTGTCCCGCGTTCCACAAGGTTTCCGTATAGGCGGCACCTCTGGGCTCCGTACTGCGTTTTCCGTCGATCGTAACAATCCTGCACGCATGGGCGCGTGGGTCGGCCGCATATACACTGTAATCTACATCCTTTCTTCCAATTTGCTGTTCTTGTACAAGATCTTGTCCAGCTTCTTCGATATCCTGGCGACAGGACACGGTCATCATCGCACCTACTGTAAGGCATAATGACCAACTAATAATTTTCTTCATCATGAATTCGATAATTAATTAAATGAATAAATCACCGTTTGTGTTATTAACACAAAGGCATTAGTTAATGTCAGTTCCAGCAAGTTAATAAATTATATTTAAAAATTTCAATAATTTAAAAATTAATTTCTTGCAAACACAGCAATTAACGAACACTTAATTCGCGAAAGAAAGCAACGGATCCAATCCACTCATTTGCTGCAAGATATTAACAAGAAACATAGAATAAAAAGAACTTCGATTAACTTCATCTGCGATAAAATACGTCGAACATAGCGGTTGAAGAGCAACGACTGATTACTTGTGTCTATGGCTTCGTTGTTGTTCTACACGAAAAAATTTAGGCCGTATACGTCGTTAAAAAGGTAACAAAGCTGCATCTGTAAATATCGAAAAGCGAGCTAACACATCCGCGACATAGAGAATGGGATTAATCGAGCGCGTCAGCACCTTGCGCGTCCGCTGTTATCCAGCAAGTTTGCCTTCCGTCAGGGAATTTTTGTCGCAGATGTTCAGAAGTCGAATTAACATACGCGAACTACTTTGCGTATTTTTCCTTCAAAAAATCTACTAGTTTAGCAACCGCAATGGAACGGTGGCTAATGGCATTCTTTTGCTCGGCGCTCATCTCAGCAAATGTTTTATCGTAACCATCCGGGATAAAAATAGGGTCATATCCGAATCCTGCAGCACCACGACGCTCGGCTACAATGTTGCCTTCGATAACGCCCTCAAAAAAATGTTGCTGCTCATTGAGGTAGAGCGAAATAACGGTTCTAAACCGTGCCTTTCGGTTTTCGTTTTGGCCGAGTCGTTCCAGAACCAGATCAATATTTTTCTCCATGTCGCGCGTGCCGGAGTAACGCGCAGAATAAACACCTGGCTCCAAATTTAACGCATCGACTTCCAGACCAGAGTCATCACCAAAGCAATAAAGACCATATTTATTCACTAAATAATCGGTCTTTTGCTGCGCATTTTCTTCAAAAGTGACCCCTGTTTCTGGAATATCATCCTGACAACCGATATCTTCCAAGGATTTGATAACGAAAAGATCAGCGACCATCGCTTGGACTTCTTCCATTTTATGAGCATTATTGGTAGCAAATACGAGTTCAAGCATGGTTTGAAAATTTAAAAATTAAAAAGTTAAAATTAAAAAGTTAAAAGTTGAAAGTTGAAACGTGTTGTATCAATGTACGAGCTTACATCATAAGTACTATTATCTAAGTACTAATATCTAAACACTATTATCTAAATTCTATTATCTAAAAAACATCTACGTACTAATAAACGTCTTAAATTCGTTCCAAAACAGCTTCTTTTTATCGACGTCTGCGAACATTTCTTCAAAACTAAAAGTATTGAAAACTGTAGCTACACGTCCTTTCATGTAGGCGTTATGACCGATAGCGGGTAAGTTGAGTGATGCAGGTTCGACGCCGAGCAAGGTTATTTTCTTGGGTTCGAAAAACGTCATGATTCGCTTAAAGTCATTCGGATTATGGGCGTTGGCGAGGTTAAGCACGGCAACGTTTTGCAAGGTCAGTTTTAGCGCACCAATGGTTTTTACAAAAGCCTCTTCCGCCTGGGGCGAAAAGTATGGATAGGCAGGATAACGCAAAATAAACAAGATGCCGTTGGATTTATCGCCTTGGTAAATAAACTCTTCCGTTGTTACGGGAGCAATGTTTTCGACAATGCGTTCACTTTCCGGTGCAGCGGTTTCTGGTGCAGCAACAACATCAGCTGTCCCGTTGGTAAATATCGTTTCCGACATGAGCGCTTGCAAAGCCGCCGGATTATGTGTGATCAAGCTACCCATAGTCTTTTTGTTTTTTGCAAAAAGAGCAACGATAAGGACATCAATCTGTCTTTATCCTTGCTCTTTTTAGTAATCCTGATGAATATTTAGTGACCTAATACGTAGGAAAAGATCAACGGTACAACAATTGTTGCATCCGATTCCACAACAAATTTAGGTGTATCGATATCGAGTTTTCCCCAAGTGATTTTTTCATTAGGAACAGCACCTGAGTACGAACCATACGATGTTGTCGAGTCAGAAATCTGGCAAAAATACGCCCAGAAAGGCACATCTTCCCATTCCAGATCTTGATACATCATCGGCACCACACAAATTGGAAAATCACCGGAGATACCACCAGCAATCTGGAAGAATCCAACACCTTTACCCGCAGAATTTGCACGGTACCACTCGCTCAGGTAAATCATATATTCAATACCTGATTTTACCGTACTTGCCTGCAATTTACCTTTGATCACATTCGCTGCAAAGATATTCCCCGTCGTTGAATCTTCCCATCCCGGGCAAACGATTGGTAAATTTTTCTCTGCTGCCGCTACGATCCAGGAATTTTTAGGATCGATCTCGTAATATTGCTCCAAAATTCCGGAGTTTACCACTTGGTACAAAAATTCGTGTGGAAAATAACGTTCACCTTTTTCCTCTGCGCTATGCCATACGTCTTCCAAATGTTTTTGTAAACGACGGAAAGCTTCCTCTTCTGGAATGCAGGTATCCGTTACACGATTATAATGTTGATCTAATAATTCTCTTTCCTGCTCTGGCGTAAGATCACGGTAATTTGGCACACGCTTATAATGTGAATGCGCAACTAAGTTCATCACATCTTCTTCCAGATTCGCACCCGTACAAGAAATAAACTGTACCTTATCCTGACGAATCATTTCTGCCAGTGAAATTCCCAATTCGGCAGTACTCATCGCACCACCCAACGAGATTAACATCTTACCACCATCTAATAGATGAGCCTCATAACCTTTAGCCGCATCAACCAGTGCCGCCGCATTGAAATGCAGGTAATTTTTCTCCAAAAACTGAGAAATAGGACCTTTTTGTGTATGCATCGTTTTTAAATTTTCTATTTCGCAACAAAGGTACGCAAACTGACCGAATGCCCGAAGTTGTTTTTCATTTACTTACGCTTCCAAAGTCGACGGAAAACCAGCTCAGAAAATCCAAAATGACCAAGAGTAGCGCAATGATCAGCCATGCTGCTTCACCAATAACCCAGGCTATTTTATGCAATGCTAACAGAGTAATTTTGTGCAACGTATCACATTAAACGACCCAGCGTTCGCATTTCTCCAAAAATGCCGGATCAATATCCGCGCCAATACCGATGGCATCGCTAACCGAAACATGGTAACCGGTATACTGTACACCGCCAATCACCGGATCAAGCAGATGCCCCACCATGCAGGTATCCAAATCATAAAACTTGACATTATTTGCCGCATAAGCAAAATGCACCTTGGCCGCGAGTGCCAGGCGCGATTCCAACATGCCGCCGATCATGCAAGGCACATCATACTCCTGTGCAACAGCTTGTATTTTTAACGATTCGGCGATTCCAGAAGATTTGGAAAATTTAATATTGATATAATCACAGGCATCATTTCGGCACAATCGCTCGGCATCATAGTGGCTATATACCGATTCATCGGCCATAATGGGGATAATTGTTTCACTACGCAACTGCGGCAATTTATGGTCGTTATACACGCGCATCGGCTGTTCGCAAAACTGTATTTTAAACGCTTCCATTCCCTGCAAGGCCTCGACAGCATCCTCATAGTTCCAGCCTTGGTTTGCATCAATACGAATCGGAATATCGAAGCCAACAGCTTTTCGTATTTCACGAATGCGCATCACATCATCTTTCGGTCGCTTTCCTAACTTCACCTTAAATGCTTCCGCTCCTTCTGCTTTTAATAAAGCGGCTTTCTCCGCCATCTGCGTCGGCTCGCCGATGCCCAAGGTGATATCCGTCACGATCTCCTTTCGCTGTCCGCCCAGCAATTTATACAAGGGAAGATTAGCATCTTTTGCGGCCAAATCATATAGCGCCATATCAAAAGCAGATTTAATCGTACTATTGCCAGCGATAAATAGATTTAAATCTGCCATCCGCTCCGGAATGTTTAACGGATCTTTCCCTACCCAAAGCTTTGCAAAAGCCTGCGCAAGCACCAGACAAGTATCTTGTGTTTCACCGACAATCATCGGGAAGGCGGAGCATTCGCCAACACCATACAGTCCAGTATCTGTATGCACACGTATAAAGGTATTTTGCGCGTAGTCCATCGTTCCGGTGGCAATGACAAACGGCTCCATAGGAATACTTAACCGGTAGATTTCAATCTGTCTTATTTTCATCGTTAACCTCAAAAGTAAGTCAGCATAAATGTAAAAATTAAATACAGATTTACCACGAAAATAGTGACTGGTAGAGCTTAATCGTAAAAATCAATTCCAAAAAAGCTTTTAGTAAAAAAAATAATCAATTTTTAGTGTAAAATATTTGCATAAAGAGACAATCGACAAGAAATACGACTTAAAAAAAATTATCTTAGCATATACATTTACTTTACAACGTTTATGAAGCATAAATTTTCCACGGTTTTACTGAGCGTGCTCGCTTTTACGGGCGCTTACGCGCAAGAAAACAAAACTCCATTAAAATGGCAAGATATTCCGGGTTGGAGTTATTTTCGCACAACAGCAACAGCTATTTCACCCGACGGCAAATGGATAGCTTACCAAGCCGGGCCAACACAAGGTGACCTTACGCTAACCTTAAAAAACACCGAAAACACGACGGCATTTAACTACAAAATTGGTGGTGAAGGCAGCTCGGTGCTCTATAATGAAGATGGTCGTTACCTAGCTTTTCTGGAAGCACCTGATTTCAAAACGATTAAAAGCAACGAGAAGGCAAAGAAACCTTCGAGCAAAAAACTACGCGTGGTTTCCTTGAAAGATACCGCATCCACCGTGTTTGACAAGGTGCAGCAATTTGATTTTTCGAAAGAAAACGGCAAATGGCTGGCCATTCGCTTTGAGTCTGCTCCTGCACCAAAAAACGAACAAGCGGGCAAAGGAAATGACTTACTTTTATACAACCTCGATAACAAGCAAAAATTTAATCTGGGTAACGTCAGCGATTATGCATTCAATAAAAGTGGCGAATTCATAGCTTACACGGTAGATGCTACAGGTAAAAATGGCAATGGCATATTTTTGTTGAACTTGCAAACGGGCCTGACTTCGGTGATCCAAAACGACGATGCTTCGTTCTCAAAAATCAACTGGAACAAAGAAGGCACGGCTTTCTCGCTGTTAAAATCGAAAGAAAATAAAGATTACAAAACGCCAATCTACACGTTGATCGGCGTCAAAAATCTGCAAGCAAAAGCTCCTGAAGTCCATTCTTACTCGGGCTTACAGGCACAACAGATTTCCGCGGGCTATGGCATCAGCGAAAACACTGTTCCGTTTTGGAGCAAAGATCTAAGCACCATCTTCTTTGGCATCGCCAAGATTGAAAAGAAAGAGGATAAAAAAGATGACAGCAAAGAAAGATCGCCAGATGTTCAGGTGGACAGCTTGGCAAGCACCGCAAAAACCAAAAGTCCGATAGATAGCGCCGCCAGCAGAAAGGATTCTACCGACACAAAAATCGCGGCAACTGATCCGAAGAAAAATGCACAGCAGAAAAAAGATCTGGAAAAGCCAGATATGATTATCTGGAACTGGCAGGACAAACGCTTGCAATCTTCGCAGCGTGTACAACTGGAATCGGACAAGCGGTTTACTATCTTGAGCGCCTGGCAAGTTGCTGCTGATAAATTTGTATCGCTTTCCGACAGCAGTCTAAAAGCGATCTATCTGGCACCAAACCAACTCATTGGGTATGGTTTAGATTTTACGCCATATGAGTATATTTCCAACCTCGATGGCCAAAGTTACGCAGACTTATACATCGTCGATGTTAAGACCGGCAATCGTAAACTTGCTATAGAAAAACTCTACCTCAACGCAAGCCGCACGTTACGCTTCTCGCCAACATCTACACACCTGCTATATTATAGCGACGGTGACTTTCAAATCTTGGATGTGAAAACGCTGGCGAAAACCAATATCAGCAAAAACATCCCCGCCTCCTTTGTCGATATGTTTGACGACCACAACGTAACCAAACCTTCAACCGGCACCTACGGATGGGCGGAAGATGGCCGTTATGTGTTATTAAAAGACAATTTCGATCTTTGGAAAGTTTCCTTTGATGGCAAATCTGTCACGAAACTGACCAACGACTGGGCTAAACAGCAGTGGACCAGCACATCGTACAGCAATATTTACCCAGATGACGAAAATATTGATTTATCCAAAGATCAATATTTCGGAATCTTAAATATCGCGACCAAACAGACCGGGATTGCGCTGCTCCCTGCGAAAAGCAACAAGATGGAGGTCTTAAAAATGGACGATGTCTATACCAGTTCTGTCAAGAAAGTGAAAAAAGCAAATACGTTGTTTTACACTACACAGTCGAGCACCATTGCTCCAGAACTGTTCATCAGTCATGACAACAGGCTGAAAACAGCGACTAAGCTGTTAAGTGACAGCAACAAACATGTGCTCTCGGCCGGCAGCAAATTAATTAGCTATGTAAGCGATCACGGCGACACCTTGCAAGCCGTACTTTACTTGCCAGCAAATTACGAAGAAGGAAAATCTTACCCGACCATCACGTATATCTACGAGCGTTTAACAGACAATAAAAATACGTATTCTCAACCGGCTTTTCCAGGCGGTGGTTTTAATCGTGCGATGTATACCAGCAATGGTTATGCCGTGCTGATGCCTGACATCAAGTATAAAATGAACGATCCGGGCATGTCTGCGGTAGCTTGTGTCGTTCCGGCTGTCAAAGCTGCCGTGGCCACAGGCATTGTTGATGAAAAAAACGTAGCGATTCACGGTCATTCTTGGGGCGGTTATCAAACATCTTTCCTTATTACGCAAACCGATATATTTAAAGCCGCTGTCGCCGGTGCTCCGCTCACAAATATGATTTCTATGTACTCGCTGATCTACTGGAATACGGGCTCGGCCAATCAAAGTATTTTTGAATCGAGTCAAGGCAGGTTCACCTCCGGTTATTGGGATAATTGGGATGCGTATGCGCGCAATTCGCCTATTTTCCATATCAAAAAGGTGAAAACACCGCTGATTATTTTGCATAATGATAAGGATGGTGCGGTAGATTATACGCAAGGTATCGAATATTTTAACGGTTTACGCCGATTAAATAAACCGGTGGTTATGCTAACCTACAACGGCGAAAATCACGGTTTGCGAAAAGAAGTCAACCAAAAAGATTATGCGGTACGCATGATGGAGTATTTTGACCATTACCTGAAAGGGAAAGATGCTCCGGACTGGTGGGCCAAAGGAATAGATTATATTGATCTATCCAAACATTTAGAAGAGCGGGCTTTTTAAAACAATGCCGGCGTTAGACCGTATATGGTTTATGCACAGCACAAAACAAGGCTTACTCGGCGTTCCGAGTAAGCCTTGTTGTTTATTGACCATTTTTTTCTGGTTAACATGGCTAGAACGTCTTGATCCTCTACGATAGTATTTGGTGAATTTGTTTTTTCTGGTAAAATAGCACTTATAAATTTATTGATTTGCTGAGGTTAGACCATATCCGTTTGAAAATGGATTGGCGAAAACAGAAAGTACAAGTAATCTCTACGTTTAATGTTATAAGCAACCAAAATGCGGATTAAAAGCCAACATCTGAATAATAGCACCTACAGGTTTTCCCTGATAATCCCTTCATAATCGACTAAGCGAGCTTGTTTGTATCCTTCGATTCGCCTGATCACTCTGCCATATTCATCTGTGAATACAATCAGCGGTAGGCCCCGAAAATTGTACTTAAAATATAAAAAATCTACAGAAGTTTTATCCACAACAAACTGCGGCCAAGATGGTCGATAAAGTTGTAAAGAAGCTTTCCAATTTAAGCGATCTTTTTCTGTCGATATGTGCGAAAAGGATACCAACTCGTTTCCAGCATAGCGATGCGCTAAACTATCCAAATAAGGATTTTCTTGCAAAAACGGAGCCATCACATAGCCGCGAAAAGCAAGTATATTAAGCGCCGCACGCCTGTCTACATCCTGAACCAAGCCCACACGCGCACTAGCCAATGTAAAACTACTAGGTGCATCTGCATCGAAAAATGCTGATAAAATACGACCATAAAAACTCGCTTTAGCATCGGAAGAGAACAACTCAAATACGTTTTTGAGATCCGATTTATCAAATGCTGTTCGATTATTAAACAGGCAACCAACAAAAAATTTGGAATCATTGTGCTCCAGTATACGTTTTCGATAATCCGCTAGTATCTTATCATATCCCACATTATCGCTGAGTTTAAGGTTAGGATATTCGCGTACCAATCTATTTTCATATCCATCTTTATCAACGCGTGCGTAGTAGCCCGCATTAGCACCTTTTTCATCTTCTTCTTCAAACTCGGCTAATTTTGTCATATTATCTTCAACAAAAAACCAGTTGTGAAATGATTTTCTACTATTGCCAAACGGAAATCGAAACAACGCCTTTTTATCCCGATCCTCGTCGAAATACTGAATCCCCATCAACCTACTTTTGATCTTATCTTTTGCTATGTTAAACTCGAAATGCCCCCCTTTAATAACCGTGGAGTCCACCACGTTAGAAGAATACGTATCCAGCAAAAAGATCGTTTGATCCGGCAAAGAAAGCCCTTCAGCAATAATTTGATAGCTATCCGGTACTTTTTTCGCGCAACCGCTGCTTAGCAGCAACAGGCATAACACGGTAATCGATGAACTAACAGTACAACGCATCGTGATTGCTGGCAAGTAGCGAAACATCCTCTTTCCATTTGTTTCTATCCAAATACATATTGATAGGCTGTTCATAAAATATCGATTATTAGCATTTACCTATTTGTTTGGCGGCGTAGCTTAAACAGCCATATCCACAAAACACTTACAACTCAACTACCGTATCGCTAAACAATAAACCATACTATAAAAATAAACATATATTCATCACAAAACAAAAAGAATTTCTCTACAAGAAATTATAACGATAATCGAAACGACTATTATACTTACATTAGCAAATCTCTTCCATAGCCGTCGTTACAGTAGTGAAGAGTCTGATTCTTCATTTATCTATCAGGCAACTATCGGCAGTTTACGCTAACTAACCACCAATCCTCTACAAGAAATGTTACAAAACGAAATTTCGTAATTTATAATAATTTCAAACAGGAATGCGATTTCAACAAAAAAATACCATTTATTTACCAATAAACCAATTACTATCTATTTTTCTTATAAAATCAATAAAAAAATATGTTTTTTATTCATATATTAGCAACCAAATATTTTGAGGAGAAAATGATAAACGAAAGATTACCGGAACAAGGGCTGTACAACCCCGACTTTGAGCACGATGCCTGTGGAGTAGGTTTTGTAGCGCACATCAAAGGTCAAAAGTCGCACCAGCAGGTCAAAGATGCATTAACCATGTTAGAAAACATGGAGCATCGAGGTGCTTGTGGCTGTGATCCAGAGAGTGGTGATGGTGCTGGTATTATGATCCAGCTACCCCATGAATTTTTATGGGAAGAATGTATCAACTTAGGTATTCAACTGGAAGAGCCAGGATATTACGGCACGGGCATGGTTTTTCTTCCTAAAGAAGAAGATCTAAACGCTATTTGCCGTACAGCAATTATAGAAGCCACGGAAGGCAGAGGCATGAAGTTTTTAGGTTTCCGCGCAGTGCCGGTAAACCGTGATGGCATCGGCCCGACAGCTTTAAGCGCTGAGCCAGAAATCGTGCAGTTTTTTGTTTCCCGCCCAGACGGCGTTTCTACGACAGAAGATTTCGAGCGTAAGCTGTTTGTCTTGAGACGCTTTATCATTCAAAAAGTAAAACAACACCAAGAATACCCGCTGCCACTCTATATCGCATCGCTTTCTTGTAAAACCATTATATACAAAGGTCAGTTAACGACCTATCAAGTAGGCACGTATTACGACGATCTAAAAGATCCGCGCGTAGTATCTGCATTCGGACTGGTTCACTCCCGTTTCTCCACAAACACCTTTCCGTCTTGGTCACTAGCACAGCCGTTTCGCAACATTGCGCACAACGGTGAGATCAATACCTTAACCGGAAACCTGAACTGGTTTTACGCCGGTGCACGTGCCTTATCTTCGCCCTACTTCTCGGAAGAAGAAATGCAAATTTTACTACCCGTTGTTGATCGCGGACAATCCGATTCGGCTTGTTTGGACAATGTCGTAGAACTTCTTTTGCATAGCGGCCGTAGTTTGCCACACGTCATGTTGATGTTGGTGCCCGAAGCATGGGACGGTAACACGCAAATGGATCCGCTAAAACGCGCATTCTACGAATACCACGCCACGTTGATGGAACCTTGGGACGGCCCTGCCGCTCTTTGTTTCACGGACGGCAAGACAATTGGTGCAACATTAGACCGCAACGGCTTACGTCCGTTACGCTTTGCCATCACCTCTGACGATCGCGTTATCGTGGCTTCAGAAGCTGGTGCGCTGCCTATACCCGAAAGCTTAATCATCAAAAAAGGACGTCAGCAGCCGGGTAAAATCTTTGTCGTTGATATGGAGAAGGGTGAAATTCGCTCAGACGAAGAGGTGAAAGGCGAATTGATTCGTCAACAACCGTACAGCGAATGGTTAGACAATTACAAAATCCGTATGGATGAATTGGAAGAGCCACGCGTAACGTATACCTATCTCAAAAAAGAATCTGTATTCCGATACCAACAGGCATTCGGTTATTCTCGTGAAGATCTCGAAACGATATTAACTCCAATGGCGTTGACCGGTTACGAACCGATTGGTTCGATGGGAACAGATGTACCACTGGCGATTCTTTCCGACCAGCCGCAACATCTTTCCAGCTACTTCAAGCAGTTCTTCGCGCAGGTAACCAATCCGCCGATCGACCCGATCCGCGAGCGTTTGGTGATGAGCTTGGCTACCTTTATCGGTAATGCCGGCAACATCCTGATCGAAGACAAAAAATTCTGCCATTGCGTAACGTTAGAACATCCGATCCTCACATCCAGCGAACTCGAGAAATTGCGTTCTATTGATACCGGTATCTTCCAGGCAAAAACATTACAGCTATATTTTAAAGCGGATGGCAAAGAAGGCTCCTTGGAAGCCGGTCTGGAAAGACTATGTCGCTATGCAGACGATGCCGTGCGTGATGGTTTCGAAGTCATTATCTTATCCGATCGGGCTATCGATTCGCAACATGCCGCCATCCCTTCTATCCTGGCGATTTCAGCGGTACACCATCACCTTATCAAAACAGGAAACCGCGGCGCTGTAGGCCTTGTTGTGGAAGCTGGCGACGTTTGGGAAGTACATCACTTTGCTTGCTTATTAGCATTTGGCGCCACAGCGATCAATCCGTATATGGCACTTGCCTCTATCCGTACCATGAAAGAGCTTGGACAAATCGAAACGGATTTGGTATGGGATGATTTAAAGAAAAATTATGTAAAAGCGATCTGCGCAGGCTTGCTAAAGATATTCTCTAAAATGGGAATTTCTACGCTGCAATCCTACCATGGTGCGCAAATATTCGAAGTCTTGGGTATCGATAAATCTGTTGTAGATGATTATTTCTGCGGCTCGGTATCGCGTATCGGCGGACTTAAACTGGATGATATTGCTACAGAGGCATTATCGAAACACTGGCGAGCTTTTGGCGAGTCACGTGTCGAGAAAAAACTCTTACCAGAAGGCGGATTATATCAGTGGAAACGTCGTGGCGAAGGACACCTTTGGAGCCCGGAAACCGTGCACTTGCTACAAAAAGCGTGTCGTACGACAGATTACAACTCGTATAAACAATATGCATCCATTATCAATAACCAAAAAGAGCGCATGTTCACGCTTCGCGGTTTGTTAGATTTTGCAAAACATAGAACACCCGTTCCAATCGATCAGGTCGAACCGATCGAAAATATTATGAAGCGGTTCGCTACCGGTGCTATGTCCATGGGATCGATCTCTACGGAAGCACATAGTACCCTAGCTATTGCGATGAACCGCATCGGCGCAAAGAGCAACACGGGCGAAGGTGGTGAAGATGCTGCACGTTTTACGCGTTTGCCAAATGGCGACTCGATGCGTTCTGCGATCAAACAGGTTGCTTCGGCACGTTTCGGTGTAACTTCTCATTATCTGACGGAGGCTGATGAAATCCAGATCAAAATGGCGCAAGGCGCAAAGCCAGGTGAAGGCGGACAGCTACCTGGCCATAAAGTAAATGATTTTATTGCCCGTTTGCGTCACGCAACACCTGGTGTCGGATTGATTTCGCCACCACCACACCATGATATCTACTCGATCGAAGATTTAGCACAATTAATCTTTGACCTTAAAAATGCAAACCGCGCAGCGCGAATCAACGTAAAGCTTGTTTCTAAAGCTGGTGTCGGTACGATTGCGGCCGGTGTAGCCAAAGCACACGCCGACGTGATTTTGATCGCCGGCTACGATGGTGGTACAGGTGCATCGCCGATCAGCTCGATCAAACATGCGGGTTTACCTTGGGAACTCGGTTTGGCCGAAGCGCATCAAACCTTGGTACAAAACAAATTGCGCAGCCGTGTCGTGCTTCAGGCAGACGGACAGATGAAAACTGGTCGTGATATCGTTATCGCCACCTTGTTAGGTGCTGAAGAATGGGGCGTGGCTACCGCAGCCTTAGTTGCTGGCGGCTGTATCATGATGCGCAAATGTCATTTGAATACTTGTCCGGTAGGTGTGGCAACACAAGATCCGGAATTGCAAAAACTATTCTCCGGTAAACCCGAAGATATCGTGAACTTGTTCCGTTTCTTAGCCGAAGAGATCCGCGAAATTATGGCACAGCTTGGCTTCCGCACCATCAACGAAATGGTGGGTCGTGCGCAGTTCCTTAAAAAACGGGAAAACATCGATCATTGGAAAGCTTCGAAAATCGATTTCTCCAAAGTGCTTTACGTAGCAAGAAACGAACCGTCTGAAAGCTTGCATAATACGCAAGAGCAAGACCACGGCATGAGCATGATCTTAGACTGGGGCTTGTTAAAACAGGCTAAATCGGCTTTAGACACCAAAACACCTGCGTTCGGCACATTCAAGGTTAAAAATACAGACCGCACGATTGGCACAATGCTATCCAACGAAATATCAAAAGTTTACGGTGCCGATGGCTTGCCTGATAACACGATCAACTTTAAGTTTGAAGGTTCGGCAGGACAATCGTTTGGTGCCTTTGGCGCAAAAGGCTTGTCGTTTGAACTGGAAGGCGAAGCCAATGACTACGTTGGTAAAGGTTTATCCGGCGCGCAACTGGCCATTTACCCAACAGCAGATAGTCCATTGACCGCCCATGAGAATATCATTATTGGTAACGTAGCGCTCTACGGCGCGACGTCAGGACATTTATTTATCAACGGTATGGCGGGCGAACGTTTTGCCGTGCGTAACTCTGGTGCAACAGCCGTCGTAGAAGGAATTGGCGATCACGGATGTGAATACATGACCGGCGGCCGGGCCTTAATCCTCGGACCTACAGGTCGTAATTTTGCGGCAGGTATGAGCGGCGGTATCGCTTGGATATATGATATCTCTGGCACATTCCGCGACAACTGCAACCAGGAGATGGTGGATCTTGATCCGCTTGATACGGAAGATGAAAACACGATCATTGCCTTGTTGAAACGTCATATCAACCTGACTAACAGTGAGCGCGCGAACGGCATTTTACAAAATTGGGCAAGCGAGAAAAATAGATTTATCAAGGTATTCCCGAGAGAGTACAAGAATGTGTTACGTAAAAAATTAGTTGAAGCTTAATATACAGGAGGGAACAGTCATGGGTAAACCAACAGGATTTTTAGAATATGAAAGAGCGCTTCCTCAGAAAGATACTGTAGAAAGCAGAAAACAAAATTACCAGGAATTTGTACAAAGCTATTCCGATGATCAGTTAAACAATCAGGCAGCACGTTGTATGAACTGTGGTATTCCGTTCTGCCATTCGGGATGCCCGCTGGGCAATGTTATTCCAGAGTTTAACGATGCCGTATATGATGCGCGCTGGGAAGAAGCTTACAATATATTGATTTCGACGAATAACTTCCCGGAGTTCACGGGAAGAATCTGTCCGGCACCTTGCGAAGCTGCTTGCGTGTTAGGCATCAACAAATCGCCGGTAGCAATTGAAGAGATTGAAAAGCATATTATTGAAATTGCGTTCAAAAAGAACTTCGTCAAACCAAACAAAAACTATATCCAAACCGGCAAACGCGTAGCGGTGGTCGGTGGCGGTCCTGCCGGACTTGCTGCTGCGGCCCAGCTAAACAAAGCTGGTCATGAAGTGGTGGTCTACGAGCGAGACGATAAAGTTGGCGGTTTGTTACGTTATGGCATTCCGGATTTCAAACTGGATAAGTCGGTTATCGACCGTAGGGTGCAAGTGATGGAACAATCGGGCATTACATTCCGAACGAATGCCGAGGTTGGTGTAAACGTTCCAGCGAGTGAGTTACAGGCATATGATGCAATCGTGCTTGCAGGTGGTTCTACCGTTCCACGTAACCTGCCTATCCCGGGCCGCGAACTAAAAGGTGTTCATTATGCCATGGAATTTTTGAAACAACAGAATAAACGTGTTGGCAATTCGCCGATAGACGTGGAAGATATTTATGCGACGGGTAAGAATGTCTTAGTCATTGGAGGTGGTGATACCGGATCAGACTGTGTAGGTACATCAAACCGTCATGGTGCAAAAAGCGTCACGCAGTTTGAACTGATGCCGCAGCCGCCAAAAGAACGTACCAACGCCATGCCTTGGCCAACCTACCCGATGTTGTTAAAAACGACAACCTCACACGAAGAAGGTTGCCAACGACACTGGAGCGTAAGCACAAAAGCTTTCTTAGGCGATGATAAAGGACACGTTCGCGCAGCGTTAGTAGTTGATCTGGAATGGGAAACTGACGCTTTAGGCAGACCGACCAAATTTAAAGAGGTCGAAGGCTCCGAACGCGAGTTGCCTTGCGAATTGGTCACCTTAGCGATGGGCTTCTTACACCCGCAGCACGAAGGTCTGTTGCAGCAGTTAGGCGTTAAGCTAAACGAAAGAGGCAATGTTGATGCTATCGAAGGTGATTACAAATCTTCACTTAGCAATGTATTTGCTGCCGGCGACATGCGCCGCGGGCAGTCGTTAGTTGTTTGGGCGATCTCTGAAGGTCGCGAATGTGCGCGAAAAGTAGACGAGTTCCTAATGGGTTACTCTGAACTGGAGCGCAAAGATAAAGCTGTCTCATACGCTTAATTTCATATACTTTAGTAAAAAGTGAGAAACCGGACTAGGTCCGGTTTTTTTTGTTTTATAAAATTTAGTTCTGCGTAGTGAGAATTGCGTATAGCGTCTGCATAGCGACGAACGTTCGTTCAAAGTTATAATGAAGACTTTACTAATAAGACGTAAGCTAAAAGTTCCCGCAGCGTGCCAGTGTATGACAATGCTTGCGATAGCTTACTTAATCCCTCCGCACCAAGCTCAACCTATGTTTCCCGGCGGTTAATTCCATTGGCGATGTCTCTTTCACATTATCTGGCGGATAAAACGTAGCTGTTGCATTTGGAGGGATGACCACGTCATACAACACCTTTTTACCGGTCTTCCGCCAGCTAGACTTAATCTCTCCGTAAGGAGATTTATGCGATACTGAAGCATGCTCCAAACCCGTTGGGAAGATCGGACGTAAAACCACATGCTTAAAACCAGGCGAATTTTCATCGGGCAATATACCGCCGATCGACTTAAAAAACCAGCCGCCAATTTCGCCAAACATCATGTGGTTATCCGAAATGTCACGTTCCGCATCTAAATCCCAATTTTCCAGCAACGTTGTCGCGCCGTTTACTACCCACCAGCCCCAAGACGGATAGCTGTCCTGCACCGCAACCTTGTACGCCGTCTCACCATAACCATTATCTTTCAACGCATTTAATAAGGCTTTTGCCCCCAAAACACCGACGTCAAGATGAAAATCGGTCGCTTCTACCCGTTTATTTAAGTTCGCTGCAACAGCCGCTTTCATATCATCAGGCACTACACCCCAATAAAGCGGCACACTTAATTCCGTCTGCGACCCATTCGCATAGATTCCTTCCGCACGATTCAGGAATTTTGCATTGATCGCAAGCTTAATTTTCTCACTTAAATCAGCGTACCGCTTCGCATCTTCAGAACGACCAAAAAGTTTGGCCGCCGCAGCTAAAATCCGTGCATCCGTGTAAAAATAGACCGAAGAGGTAAGCTCCAAATTAGAAGTCGTTTTAACCGGCACCCAGTCACCCCGACCAAAGGTCGTTAATCCCGTAGGACTAATCCGGTCAACGTAATCCACATAGCGTTTTATGTTTTCATAACAATCTTCCAATAAGCGACTATCACCATAAAACATATACGTTTGCCAAGGAATAATGGCAATCGTACTCGTCCAGTCCAACCCATTAGCAGTACCATATCCCCAGCCGCCCGTTGGAATAATATCGGGCAACACGCCATTAGGCTGTTGCTCATCACGATGGTCGGCAAGCCATTTTTCATATACGGTAATGCCATCAAAATTGTAAAAAGCCGTTTCAATAGCCAAGTGCCCATCACCCGTCCAGCCATTTTTTTCACGCTGCGGACAGTCCGTTGGATAACCCATTAGATTAGATAAATACGCATTGTTTGTCACTCGCCACAAATCATTCACCAGCGAAGACGAAGTTTTCAATTCACCCACCGGCTGCACATCACTGTGCATAAAATATGCTGTAACATTACGCTCATCAAGATCTAGCGGCGCACTAGTCGTTATCTCGACATATCGAAATCCCTTATAATTAAACTTTGGCATAAACACATCTGTTTTCTTGCCACTCAAGATCAATATATCCGTTTGAAAAGGATCACGCTCTTTATCGCCTCTATAGTACACATCAATATTCGACATATCAATACGCCCATTCGGTAACAAGCGTTCGCCATGCGTTATCTTAAGCACGGTGCCTTCAGCGCCTTTCACCCGCAGTTCGGTAAGTCCGGCCATATTTTGTCCCATATCAAACACGTAGGTCTGTGCGTCAATCTTTGTAGTCGTTGCCGGTTTATACCTTTTCACCAAACGGATAGGAACCACTTGCTGCGCAACAATCAGCTGCGCAGGTGCACTTCGATAGCCTACACCCGACCATTTGCTATCATCAAAATGCGGGCTATCCCATCCCGCTTGCTCCAATCGCGCGTCATAATGTTCGCCTGTATAAATACTATTGGCGATAATTGGTCCTGACGACGTTTTCCAATCATTTTCCGATACGATCGTCTCCTCCGATCCATCTTCGTAAACAATATGGAGATCCAGGCAAAAAGCAGGGCGGTTACGCCACGGCGCACGATGAAAATCCCAAACCGCAAGCGATTGATGATTATACCAGCCGTTGCCCAAGATGACACCCACCGCATTGTCCCCCGCCTGCAACTGCTGCGTCACGTCATGTACAACATACAATGTGCGTCGATCGAACCGCGTATACATCGGATCGAGCCGATGATCGCCCACACGAACGCCATTAAGCGAAAGCTCAAACAAACCTGCGGCAGCCACATAAGCCCGTGCAGATTGAATCCTTTTTTTAACCTTAAATTCTTTTCTAAAATACGGCGCTTCTTTTCGATGGATGTCATGCCCGTCACTTATCCACGCACCCTTCCAGTTAGCTCGTCCTAACATACCCGTTTCAAATGCAGCCACGGCTGAAGCGTGTGGCTTGCCCTCTTTATCCCACAAAGTTACTTTCCAGAAATAACGTGTTTTCGGTTGCAGCTGCTTACCGCTATAAGAAACTAATATCGCGGCATCAGGTTGTTTACCCGAATCCCAAACCGCTGCCGAACCATCACGAGCGAGCGCTATCGAGTCGGTGTCTACAAGCACCTGATAAGCCGATTGTAGGGCGCCCTGGCGCGTATCATCCATCCGCCACATCAATCGTGGCCGATCAGTATCAATACCGAGTGGACTGACCAGATGTTCGCATGTTAATTCAACAGGCTCGCCATGAGCAAAGACATTTGCTGTGCAAAATAAATACAGTAAAACGATGGCTTGCCGTAAAAAAGGTTTTTTCATGATGGGTTTACGTTAGTTTTTGCAGATTGAACCGTCTACCTTCTTTGGCATTCCCAAAAAAGCAAGAAAATCACTAATCCGTTTTAGCTTTTAAACTAATATATACTAAAGTAAGAAAACCATTGGCTTTTTTTCTAAAAAAATGAAATTATACTCCTACAATAATTGAGTTGGGTTCACGTGTTTAATGCAACTTTCTATTGATCAGCCGACGCTCTTTATGCTCGATTTTCGTTTTAATATAGGGATATAAAAAAACCGCACCGAGCACGATCACCGCGCCCATGTAAAAACCAACACTCATCGTCTCTTTATGCCCGAAGATCAAGATCGCCAAAATAATGCCATACACGGGCTCCATATTGGTTGTTAACGCCACGGTAAAAGCACTCAGTTCTTTCATGACTGCGACGCCCAGTACATAAGCTACCGCCGTACATACTACACCTAAAAGCAATAGATAAGCCCAGTCTGCCCCTTGCAACCACATATTTTCGCTAAAATCACCTGTAAAAAGCATAATCACGGAAACCCAGAAGAAGGCGCCCAGCATTTCATAAAAAGTGATAATAGTAGGACTGGTATGTTTTACCATTCGAGCATTCAAAATAGAGAATACGCTGGCGCATATGGCACACAGTAAACCGCTGATGATACCCCAAACGTACTGAAATTCAAATTTGAAAATCAAATAGATCCCGAATACAATGACCAGGCCCACACCGACATCGGCTTTCGAAATTTTCTTTTTGTTGATAAGCGGCTCGAGGACGGACGTAAACAGCGTGACCGAAGAAAGCGTGACTAAGGTGACCGAAACGGTCGATATTTTGATGGCGTGAAAAAAGAGTACCCAATGTAGGCCAACAACACCGCCAACCAGCAGAAACTGCACAAGTCGATCACGCGTTACATGCACAGACTTGCCCGCCAAAATAAAATAGACAAACAGCGAAAGTGCAGCTATCAGCACCCGATACCATACTAGATGTAGCGCCGATATAGAAATCAGCTCACCAAGTACACCCGTAAAACCCCAGATGAGCACGGTGAAGTGCAAGATGAGTACATTTTTATTAATCGGAAACTGCGTCATGATAATCGAAAGATAAAAAGATAAAGGAGGCTGTTCGCCAACCGGAACATACGTTTATAGTGGTTAATCAAGAAATTTGCCGCGATCCTTACTTTGGCGCTTTATGTTTGAGCCACAAAGCCAGGACGAGGAATAACACATTGGGTATCAAAATCGCAATCAGTGGCGGCAAGCCACCTTTTAGTGAAAACATCGTCGAAAACTGAACCAAGACAAGGAACGTAAAGCTCAATGCGATACCGATACCTAAACTCAATCCAATACCGCCACGAACTTTCTTAGACGATAGCGAAACGCCCATCAACGTAAGGATAAACGCCGAAAACGGACCGATATAACGTTTATATTTTTCCAACAAAAGATCCGTCATCATGCCCGTACCGCGTGTTTCCTCTTTATCGATCCGGTCGTTAAGCTCATCCGTATCCATCGCTGTAAACACATTATCATAAACCTCAAAATCGCGCGGAAGCATATCAAGCGTCGTATCACGACTAACGCCTTTATCCATTTTTTCTTTTAAACCGTCTATTGTGCGCACGGTGTAATCCTCTATTTTCCATTTAGTCGCTAACGAATCCCAGGTAATACGCTCCGCAATCAGCTTTTCTGTTAACACGTCTCCATTAAATTTTTCTAAAGAAAACTTATAGCCTATGTTGCGACGTGTATCAAAATTATCGATATACACGTAGGTATTGGAATCTATCTGCATATGCGTAGACATCGTCGACGAATTTACCCGTTGCGGCTTTACATAGGTATTCTCAAACTTCACCTTAATTTTATTGGTATACGGGATAATCCAGATATTGGAAACCAAGGTAAATGAAAAGATCAAACCAGCCGAAATCATATACGGTCGCAAAAAGCGATTGAAGCTCATGCCGCCACTTAAGATCGGCACAACCTCCGTTTGGTCAGCCATCTTCGAGGTAAAGAAGATTACCGCGATAAAATTGATCAACGGCGTGAGCATATTCAAAAAAAACGGAATACTACCCAATGCATAATATTCCAAAAACACCTTTGACATCGGTGCCTTATTTTTCAAGAAATCATCCAACTTCTCCGACACATCAAACACCACAATCACCACAATAAAGATACCTACCGTAAACACAAACGTGCTTAGGTATTTCTTTATGATATAGCGATCAATAATGTTCATTTTGAAAATTAAAAAGTCAAAATTAAAAAGATTTAAAAGTAAAAAGTCAAAATTAAAAAGTAAAAAAAAGTAAAGCGGCTAAGCTATGGTGAGCGCTTAGTTTGCTAAGTACTAGCTACTAAATACTCACTACCCAATACTCATTACGCACTACTCACTACGCAATACCCACTTACTAAGTACTAAATACTAACTACTAACTACTCACTACGAAATACTAAAGCCTTTGCCCCAATACCTTGACCATCTTTTCTTTCCAATCGTAAAACGTGCCGTCGATAATCTTTTCACGCGCTTGTTTTACCAGCCACAAGTAGAAATGCAGGTTGTGCAGCGAGGCAATCTGCGCGCCCAGAATCTCTTGCGAACGGATTAAATGGCGAAGGTAAGCCTTCGTGTGAATCTGATCTACCAGTAAGTCACTTTCTGCTTCAATCGGCGAAAAATCATCTTTCCATTTTTCGTTCTTGATATTGATAATACCATTCTGTGTAAACAACATGCCATTTCGCGCATTACGCGTTGGCATCACACAATCAAACATATCAATACCGAGCGCAATATTTTCCAGGATATTGATCGGCGTACCAACGCCCATCAAATAACGCGGCTTATCGTGCGGCAAAATATTCGTCACCACCTCCGTCATCGCGTACATCTCTTCCGCAGGTTCGCCGACCGACAAACCGCCGATGGCATTGCCGTCACGATTGAAAGAAGCAATGACTTCTGCGGACTTCTCACGCAAATCTTTATATACCGATCCCTGCACAATCGGAAACAACGTTTGTTCGTAGCCGTATAACGGCGCGGTGCTGTCAAACTGATCCACACAGCGTTTTAACCAACGATGTGTCATATCCAGCGACTTGCGCGCATAGCTATATTCACAAGGATAAGGTGTACACTCATCAAACGCCATAATGATATCAGCCCCAATTATACGTTGGGTATCCATTACATTTTCCGGTGTAAACAAATGCTTTGAGCCATCGATATGCGAGCGAAAGGTAACGCCCTCTTCGCGAATTTTACGCACTTCGGTGAGCGAATACACCTGATAACCGCCAGAATCCGTCAAGATGGGACCGCTCCAATTGTTAAATTTGTGCAAACCGCCTGCTTTGTGCAAGACGTCCAGTCCCGGGCGTAAATACAAGTGATAGGTGTTGCCCAAAATTATTTGCGCTTGTATATCTTGCACCAACTCATGCTGATGAACCGCTTTCACTGTTCCCGCCGTACCGACAGGCATAAAAATTGGTGTTTGAATATTTCCGTGAGCTGTCTCCAGAACGCCGGCTCGCGCCTTTGATCCCTTATCCTCTGCCTGAAGCGTGAATTTCATATCTGTTGTATCCGTCTTACCCTTTGATAAAATCTTTGCAAAAATAGGATAAAATTCGAGAGGAAACGAGTGTCGCACAAAATCTTAATAAAACTTAACTTTTTGTCCAACTTATCTTCCCAGAACACCTTATCTTTGCTGCTTTGTATGGCACAACTCGAACAATTTATACCGATACTTTACTACGTTCCGTTAGGAATCCTGTCGTTGTTGTTAATTATACAGCTCTATTACATCCTCGCTGTATACGGCAAACTTGCAGCCTATCGTGTCGAATCTTTTCAGGATATGACGGAAAAGCCTGCTGTAAGCATTATCATTTGTGCGCACAACGAGCAGGAAAACCTCCAGGCATTTCTTCCGCAAATATTGGAACAAGACTACCCTGATTTTGAAGTCGTTATTGTAGACGACTGCTCAGACGACGAGACGCCTTGGTTGCTTAAAGAATTTTCAGCACGCTATCCCGGAAAAATAAAGATTGTAGAGATCAAAGATCACATTCGATTAAAAAACACAAAAAAATTTGCCGTTACCATGGGTATCAAAGCGGCAAAACACGAGCATCTGGTCTTTACCGATGCCGACTGTGATCCGGCCAGCAAGCATTGGCTTGCCGAAATTGCCTGTGCATTTACCCCGGGTAAAGAAATTATTTTGGGTTATTCACCTTACTTTAAAACGACCGGCTTTTTAAATAAGGTAATCCGCTTTGAAACGGCTCATACGGCCATGAGCTACTTGGCTTATGCACTTCGTGGCAATGCCTATATGGGCGTCGGAAGAAACTTGGCTTACACGCGATCTCTGTTTTTTAAAGGAAAAGGCTTTAATAAACATATGCACATCAAATCAGGTGATGATGATCTTTTTGTCAACCACAACGCTACCGCTAAAAATGTGCAAATCGTTATCCATCCGGATGCGCATGTCGGCTCCGTTCCGAAAACAACCTGGAAAAGCTATTACAAGCAAAAGGGTCGTCATGCCGGCGCATCGGTTTTGTACAAAACGCGACACAAACGCATGTTGGCCACGCAGCTATTATCGGCTTTGCTTTTTTACGTGGCGCTCTTCGTCTGTGCCGCGATCTATCCCCAACTTTGGTTTATACCACTAAGCATATACATCCTGCGCCTAATCAGTCAGCTGGTAATTTTTGGAAACATCTATAAGAAACTAGGTGTCGGTGGCTTGCTCTGGTGGTTACCCTTCCTCGACCTTTTTTACTATTTTTATATTTGCATTAACGGCATATTCAATCGCAATAAAAAACAAACTTCTTGGAAATAAGCGCCTAGGCTACACAGCCGAGCGCAGCATCCAAATCTTCAATAACAACAAGCTATGAACCCAACTGTCGACATCATATTTAAGTACTTCCCCAATCTTTCTGAAAAACAGCGCGAGCAGTTTACACAATTGGCGGACGTTTATCCATTTTGGAACAATCAAATCAATGTCGTATCCAGGAAAGATATCGAAAGCCTCTACCTGCACCACGTCTTGCATTCACTTGGTATCGCGAAGTTCGTGACCGAATTTACCGCAGGAACGCGTATTCTGGATGTAGGAACCGGCGGTGGTTTTCCAGGCATTCCCCTGGCCATTCTCTTTCCGACGGTTCAATTTCATTTGGTAGACTCTATCGGCAAGAAAATAAAAGTTGTGCGTGAAGTGGCAGCAGCTATCGGACTTGAAAACGTCGAGGCGGATCACATTCGTGCTGAAGAACTGGATTACAAATATGATTTCGTAGTGTCCAGAGCGGTAACCCGCTTAGGCGACTTTACGCCTTGGATAAGAAACAAGTTTGAGAAAAAAGACAAAAATGGCATTCCCAATGGTATCCTGTATCTCAAAGGAGGCGATCTAAAGGAAGAAATAAAAGAATCTCGGTTAAAGGCAGAATTGCATCCGCTGTCTTCCTATTTCACAGAAGATTTCTTCGAAACGAAATACGTGGTTTACATACCCATGTAATTCGCATCGCAGATCGATGCTTTTATAAGCTCAAGAAGCACTGATAGGCTATAAGAGCATCGATCGAGCCGTGTATTAACGCTGTAGCATAAATCGCCTGTGAATTACTTCCGTAGAGTCCTGGTAATTCTTCAGTTTATGAAGTAAATACTCCACACGCTCATAATCGGTTGCCTGCGCAATAAACGCCAATGGAGGTTTTGCATACAAACTAAAGGTGGTTAACGAATCGCCGCGCAGTGTTGTATACGCTGCCAGCAAAGGATTCCATATACTATCTACCAGATCATCTTCGTATTCGCGTTCAAACGTCCGTTCTAGCCTACGTGCTCCACGCCCCCGTCTACTGAAATGGTTGTAAAGCTTTTGAATATTAATAGCGATTCCACCCGTAATCGGCAGACTTACCATCCCCTTATTATCGCCCAGCAGAAAGATTTCTTTGTGATACGCTTTTTTCGCTTCCAACTTTTCTAAAGCTCCGACCTGTTTCTCAACCACAACTGCCTCGATAGCAAGCGTATCTTTTTGTAAGGTATCTAGCACCACCGTATCCTGTACGGCCAAAGCGACGCCCCCTTCTGGTAGCGGCTTGGGGATAAAACTGTAGCATAACAGCAAGCAAAAAAAGTACAGGCTATTTTTTAGCATAACACCCGTGAGCTAGTACTTAAAAATAGGAAAAAGAATTTGGCTAAAACACTCGCTTAACAGCTTTTAACAAAAATAAAGCAGCACAAAAAGCAAAGCAATTAGACTAAAAGTTAGTGCAGAAAAAAGCGTTATGCGCCCAGTTCTTCGTTAATCTTAGCTCCAATGGCATTAACTTCCTCATCCATACCAAACATAGGCAGCTCCGTTTCCGGGTTCAATTTCAACCAGCTGGTATCCGTATCTTTAATGATCTTCAGGTATTCTTCTCCCTCTTTAAAAATAATATACGTGTCTTCTTCCTCCGGAAAAACTGCGTATACAACATCGCCAATTTCCACGTCAAACGGTTCTTTTGCGCCTTTTAGTTCCATAGTTTAATTTTTACTCAAAGTTAGGATTTTTAAACAAAATCCTTATTTTTAAGTTCCCAATTATGAACAGACTGTATCAAATAGCGCTCACCAAGATCAAAGGCATCGGCCCACGCACAGCCCGTAACTTATTGGATGCCTGCGGTTCTGCCGAAAACATCTTCCGCGCGAGCAAAAAAGAGCTATTGCAAATTCCCACTATTGGAAAAGTAACGGTAGACGCAATCCACGCTGCGCAACCGATGGAGGAAGCTGCACGAGAATTGGATTTTGTAGAAAAACACCGTATCGAACTTCTAAGTATAAGCGATGCGGCCTATCCAAAACGCTTATTACACTGTGAAGATGCGCCTATTTTATTGTATTATAAAGGGCAGGCAAATCTTAATCCTACGAAATGCATCAGTGTGGTAGGAACGAGAAATGCGACATCCTATGGTAAACAACTTTGTGATGAACTCATTGCCGATCTAAAAGAACAGCAAATGGATGTGCAGGTGGTTAGCGGATTAGCTTACGGTATTGATGTGCAAGCGCATCGGCAGGCGCTTCACCTCCACCTACCAACGATCGGCGTGCTGGGTCACGGACTAGACACCATTTATCCTGCCGCTCATCGAGAGGTCGCGGCACAGATGCTTGCCGAAGGTGGATTGTTAACAGAATTTCCATCAGGAATGATTCCAGACCGTAAAAATTTTCCGGCACGTAATCGAATTATCGCTGGCATGGCCGATGTAACTATTGTAGTCGAAGCGGCGCGCAAAGGCGGTGCTTTAATTACGGCGGAAATGGCTAATGGCTATCATCGTGATGTATGTGCTTTTCCCGGCCGCATAGACCAAGTATATTCCGAAGGATGTAATTACTTGATTAAAACAAATCGAGCTCACCTGATCCGTCATGCGCAAGATTTACTGTATCTTATGGGCTGGGAATCGGAAACAAAAGCCGGCCAAACGAGACAACTGGAACTCATACCGCCCACGCTAACCAAAGATCAACAGCGCGTATACGATTATATGCTGGGGAAGGAACAGGCTGCCATAGATGATATTATGCTTCATCTGGAATGGCCATCCAGCAAGCTGGCCATGGTGCTATTGGAGTTAGAGATGAACAATGTTTTACTTGCTTTACCCGGAAAATGCTATAAATTAATTTAAAATACAGAAGCTTTTTATGTTGCATAAATCGATAAAAAGCGGAGTAATACATCGTCAAGTCGCTTTCTCGAGCATGGGATGTGTCGATTTTGTTACCGGTAAACATTGCCCGTACTTCATTTTCACCAACTTCAGTAAGCTTGGCCGCAGCTCATCCAGGTGCATGGTTCTCCCATCGCTTAGGCAATTTGATGGCGGCTATAGTTTTCCCGCATATATGCTGACCGCAATGATAACTATTACCGTAGCAACATTTGACTAGTCAGCATAGAAAGGCCAATTAAGAAAAGACCAGGCGTGAATTTTCTCAACTGACTATCAATACAGTAGAGTCATCTTGACAAAAAATTTTTCAGAACTGCTTTTTTTTGCTACTTTTGTGGCGGGCAAGTCTCTTACGACCAGCTCCCAATGACTCCCCCAGGTTGGGAACAAAGCAAGGGTATTTGGTTGAGCGGTGCGATAGGAGTAGCTTGCCCTTTTTTATTTTCTAATAAAAAGGCAAGCTCGCAGCACTCCCCTCTCTTTCTCACACATTCATTTAACATGATCTTTTTGTTTTTTTAATCAGCAATGATAGAAGCAAATTTTTCGCGTTTTTAGCGCGCGAAGGTGCCGCTCGAATCCAACTAAAGTCAGTCAATGACAAAAGCTACCGCCCAATTTCATCGTCTGCATTTTTTCAGCGCACAACAAAATCACGTATTTACCGGTCTAGGATTTTTGGTTCGCCAATGTTTATCGTCGCCTAGCTTCACAAACCCACACCGCCGAATAAAAAAATTAACGTATAATTTTATTAAAATCCCCAATAAATACCTACTTATCCCTTACAACCCTATCCCCAAGCAATACTCTTCCCTAATTACGCTTTTTTTAGGATATTTTTCGTTTATTTGTAGTCCGAATTATCGAATACATATGAGTTGGTTTAAAAGAAACAAAGCAGGTATCAGTACTGCAACCGAAAATAAAAAGGAAGCTCCTGATGGCATGTGGAACAAATGTCCGAACTGTAAGAAGCCGTTGTTAAACAGCGAGCAGATCGAAAACAAATATGTTTGTCAGTATTGTGATTACCATATTCGCATCGGCTCGGCAGCGTATTTTTCTATCCTTTTTGATGACAACAACTTCACCGAACTTTTTGAAAACCTCACTTCTGGAGATCCTTTACAGTTCTCGGATACCAAACCTTACCCGGTTCGTTTAGCAGATAGCCAGGCCAAAACAGGCTTAAAGGATGCTATTCGTTGTGGACATGGAAAAATGGAGGGTAAAGATGTCGTTATCGCCTGTATGGACTTCAACTTTATTGGTGGTTCTATGGGCTCTGTTGTCGGCGAAAAAATTGCCCGTTCTATTGATTACTGCCTGGAAAATAAAATTCCATTTATGTTGATCTCCAAATCGGGTGGTGCACGCATGATGGAGGCGGCATTTTCATTGATGCAGATGGCAAAAACTTCCGCTAAGTTAGCTCTTCTTGCCAAAGCCCACATCCCTTACGTATGTTTATTGACCGATCCGACTACAGGTGGTGTTACCGCATCTTACGCCATGTTGGGCGATATTAATATTGCTGAGCCTGGTGCATTGATCGGTTTTGCCGGACCACGTGTGATCAAAGAGACCATTAAAAAAGATTTACCTAAAGGATTTCAGACCTCCGAATTTGTTCTAGAGCATGGCTTCCTCGACTTTATCGTAGATCGTAGAAATCTAAAAGCAAAAGTATCTGCCTACCTGCGTTTAATGTATGCATAAGGCAACGTAATAATATAACGAATGACGCGAAAAACGCGTATTCAAAAAAAACAGACCGCTTCTTAAAAAAAGCGGTCTATTTTTTTAAATAGCGGCGAAACGCCCAAAGCTTTCGCCTGCGTAGATAACCCAAGTCCGCCTGAAATGCATACGCTTCCTGCTCAAAAGACAACGCGAAGTAGGCTTTGTTAAAATTTTTGTGCTGTACATAGCGTAAGCAAAACTCTAGGAGATAAAAAATATAAAATGGAAGCACGAGCAACTCTAACGCCTGTTGTAAGTGTATACGTTCGTGATTTAAAAGCACATTATCCTTTGCCAAATCAGATCGGCTAACGAAAATAAATGGAAAAATTGTAATCGCCACAGCCCTTCCCCCTGAAAAAAAACTGGTCCAAAAACGGCTGACAATCAGTACCCCATGCATATACTTAAATTTTGACCGAAGTTTACAAAAATATTCGCAACCAGAAAAATTTTGAAAATCAAACAGAGCTCGTATATTTGTTAAAGCAGCAAGTAAACTATGCCTTACAAAGAACGCGAGATAAACAAGTTATATTACACGATGGGTGAAGTAACGGCCATGTTTGGGGTAAATGCCTCTCAAATACGCTTTTACGAGCGCGAATTTGACATTTTGCAGCCCAAGAAAAATAAGAAAGGCAATCGCCTATTCACGCAGGAAGATATTTCGAACTTGAAGATTATCTTTAATCTTGTCAAAGACAAAGGGTATACATTGCAAGGCGCACGCGATTTTTTACGTTCCAACAAAAACGAAGTTAAAGAAAACCAACGCGTGGTTGACTCTCTGGAGCGACTGAAAAAATTCTTGCTGGAAGTTCGCGATAGCTTGTAAGCTACCGATTTCCCAACTCAATAACTTCCAAATTTTCAATCCGGTCATCTTGTATCTGAAAGCGCATCAATGTGCGTACCTTATGCCAGCCTTGTTTTCCGGCAGCGCCAGGATTTAAGTGCAAGAGGTTTAGCTTAGGATCAAACTGTACTTTCAGGATATGCGAGTGCCCGCTGATAAATAGCTTTGGAGGATTGGCCGCCATCTCCGGTTTGACCTGCGGAGCATATCGCCCAGGATAACCGCCAATATGCGTCATCCAAACGTCGACGCTCTCGCACAAAAAACGTTGATGCTCAGGACAGGCTAATCGAATATCCTTATCATCAATGTTGCCCCACACACCTTTGAAAGGCTTGAAAGCGGCAAGCGTATCCACAATTGCGATCGACCCAAAATCTCCGGCATGCCATACTTCGTCGCACGCATCAAAATGCTTAAAAACCGCATCATCCAAATAGCCGTGCGTATCAGACAGCAATCCTATTTTCTTCATATTAAAAAGCTAAAAAGTAAGGGCTCAAAAGAGCTTTATAAGCCGCTGTATACACACCCTTCTGTTCATAAATAGCGAGCGCAGCGTGTTCCGTGTGCACAGACTCCCGTCCGATGGACAATAATTTGCGAATCGGCGATCCGCCCGGAAAAGAGCTAATCGCCAGTTCCTGCTGCACATAAAGTTGGCGAACAGGAAGAAAATTCAACAACAGCTCGTCTGCCAGCGCCGTCGGAACGATGCACAAAAAGCGTCCGGAAGCAGCAAGGTGCATGTCCACAAAATCTATTAAACTTTCAAAAAATAGATGATCGGTATGCTTCGCTAACTTTTTACGCGGATCCGGATTATGGAGCGAGTTGGTGTAGAACGGTGGATTGGAAACAATCAGATCATAAGAACTGCCGGGTTGCATAGCTACAAACGAACCTGCAAAGAGGCGAAGCCGATCAGCAAAAGGCGCCTGACGAAAATTTTCTGCCGCCTGCTCTGCCGCTTCCGGATCAATCTCGACGGCGTCAACCATCGCTTGCGGATGACTTTGTGCCAGCATCAACGCAATGACGCCTGTACCGGTTCCGATATCTAAAATACGAACGGCCGCTTGCTGCTGGGCAAATGCGCCCAACAAAACACCATCGGTATTAATCTTCATCGCACAATTACCTTGATCTACCGCAAACTGTTTGAATCGAAAAATAGCGCCCATACACAAAGATAAGCTTAATTGTAAAAATTAAAATTGCGCTATAACAATTCTTAACTTTTATAACCGGACATATTTTCTTAATTTGGTAACGATCCAAACGTATCATGACTAGAATATTAACACGCCTATTTATTTTACTGCATATTTTTGCCTCGCCTATTTTTTTGCAAGCTTATCCGAACGAAAAATGGCAGGATTGTGAGCAAATTACCAAAATAGCGATTGAAAAACTGGTCTCTTCCGTCGATAAAAACGATTTTGAAAATCTGGAGACCATGCTAAGCACGATACAAAGTGCCTGTGGTGAGAATGAATTTACACAAAGGATGCGGATACTTCGTGCGCTGATCGAAAAGAAAACCACGGGCGCTATCATCGCTGACTATCTTTCAAAAAATTATCAGGAGGTATTAGTGATGCGTTGGGATTACTCCGTAGAAAACGAATACCAAAAGATTTACCAGGAAAACAAAGCCGATTTTAATTATATCCCGCTAAACCATCCCATTGATTCCCTGGTGAAATTAAAGGCGAATGCGTTGCTTACCTCCACCTCGTACAACTTAACAGAGCAAGAAAAACAAATTGCACTGCTGTTTTCCGATCATTTAGATGAATTTTATAAATCGTATGGAAGCACAGCTCCTGCACCTACACCTGTTACGGTGCAAGTCCCTGCTCCAGAGACTGCCCTTGAAGAACCAATTGAATACAGCGAAGATTATAAATATCGCGCTGGCGTGTTGGTATCTGCTGGGGTGGAATTTCCGATAACAGGAACCGATCCGCTCTTTAAAAGCAATGCCACTATCGGCGTGATGTACGCCTCGCCCCTCTCCTCGCTCATGGTCTACGAGCTCGGAGCCAAAATACGCATTAATAGCAACGATCGTTCTTTTGATTACTTGCTGAATGAAGTAATTGAGCATGTCAATTCCACAGTAAGCTTTAGCCTTGGCGGTAACCTTGGCGTAAAGGTCTTTGATAATGATAAGTTTATCATCTTTCCAAAAGCAGGTATTTATTATGATATAACCGGAACAGGATTGACCGAATACGGCGAAGGTTATTATTACGACGAATATGGCTTCGAACAAAGCTCCGGCTCGATACGCTATAACAACGTCAACACGATGCGGACAACACTCGGCCTATCAGTCATGCGCCACATCGATCGAAAAAAATACATCGGTCTTGAATTCGCCTACCACTACATACCCTACAACTGGGACAAAAATCTGCTGACCAACATCCAACCAAACTACGCTAGCGGACAAGTATTTCTAAGATTTTAAGATGTCGAAAAAGTCGAAACGATTCCCCCTCTCGCAAGCTTGTAGCTAGGAAGCGTTACAAAGGAAGTCCGAGCTAAATGCTCGAACTAACAATGGACAGTTCGAACTAATCACCCCATTCTAACTACTAAGTACTAAGTACTAAAGACTAAATACCACCTAATTTTTCAACAAGCGCTGTATTTCATCAAGTTTCATTAAAGCTTCGACAGGTGTGAGGGTATTAACATCCAGATTATTGAGCATATCGCGGATTTTTTCCAACACCGGATCATCAATAGCAAACATCTGTAGCTGATAAGCCTGCTTTTGTATCTTGCGCATACTGTCTTTAATCTGTTCGCCGCCAGTGCGCTCTTGCTCCAGTCGTTTCAAGATCTCGCCTGCACGCCCAATTAGCTTAGTCGGCATCCCCGCCAGTTTAGCCACATGAATACCAAAGCTATGTTCCGAGCCTCCAGGCACCAATTTACGTAAGAAGATCACTTTATTATTGAGCTCTTTCACCGTCACATTAAAATTTTTGATACGCGGCATCGAGGTAGTCAGCTCATTGAGCTCGTGGTAATGCGTAGCAAACAACGTTTTCGCGCGAGCTGAAGGGTGGTTATGCAAAAACTCCGCAATAGCCCAGGCAATGGAGATACCATCATACGTGCTCGTACCGCGACCAATCTCATCGAGCAAGATCAAGGACCGATCCGAGAGATTATTCATGATGCTCGCTGTCTCATTCATCTCCACCATAAACGTAGACTCGCCAGACGACAGGTTGTCAGACGCGCCAACGCGCGTAAAAATCTTATCAACCAAGCCAATGGACGCTTCTTTGGCCGGCACGAAACAGCCTATTTGTGCCATCAGCACGATCAAACCCGTTTGTCGCAGCAAAGCCGATTTACCGGCCATATTGGGACCTGTAATAATAATAATTTGTTGATTTTCCGGATCGAGATAGGTATCGTTAGTAATATAATCTTCACCTATCGGCAAGTTTTTCTCAATCACCGGATGACGCCCTCCTTTGATATCAAGCACCCTATCCTCGGTAACAACAGGCTTGATGTAAAAATTCTTCTCGGCAATCCAGGCAAAATTGAGCAAAACATCCAACTTCGCGATAAGCTGTGCGTTAAGCTGTATCGGCTTGATGTAATTGGCAATATCTACTAATAATTCTGCATAAATACGATTCTCGATCGCCTGGATTTTTTCTTCCGCGCCCAGGATCTGCTCTTCGTATTCTTTCAACTCTTCAGTAATATAGCGCTCGGCATTGACTAATGTTTGCTTGCGAATCCAGGATTCCGGCACCTTATCTTTATGCGTATTGGTTACTTCGAGGTAATAGCCAAATACATTGTTGAAAGCGATCTTTAACGAAGGAATACCCGTTGCCTCGGCTTCACGACGTTGTATCTCTAACAGATAATCTTTACCGCCAAAAGCTACTTTCCGCAATTTATCCAAGTCAGCATCTACACCATCCGCAATGACATTGCCCTTGTTGAGCGCCACTGGCGGTTCGGCTTGCAAAGTTTGCTCCATCTTATCCCGAATGATCTGGCAAATATGCAGCTGCTCAGAAATTACGCGTAAGCTCTCCGAATCAGGGATATCGGTAAGCGCTTTCAGCTTTTCTACCGAATACAAGGCCCGTTTTAATTGCGTTACCTCCCGCGGATTGGCTTTCTGCAGACCTATTTTAGAGATCAGGCGTTCAAGATCGCCAACCTGCTTGATTTCTTTAATCAACTCATCGCGCAAGGGTTTGTCTGCCAGAAAGTATTCCACCACGTTCAGGCGCTCGTGTATAGACTTCAAATCTTTCAATGGCATAACCATCCAGCGCTTGAGCAAACGAGCGCCCATTGGCGAAGCCGTCTGATCCAACACATCAGCTAGGGTGATCGCATTTTCATTGGCTGAGCCTATGAGTTCCAAGTTACGGATTGTAAACCGATCCAACCACATAAAACGATCTTCTTCAATGCGGGAAACCTGCGAAATATGCTGCAGTTGACGATGTTCCGTTTCATTTAAATAATGGAGTGCAACACCAGCAGATACAATGCCTAGCGGCATCCGCTCGATACCAAAACCTTTCATAGATTTGACCTCGAAATGTTTCAATAAAGTCTCCGTAGCATAATCGCCCGTATACGGCCATTCTTCTAACGTGTACGTATAATAGTGGCTACCAAATTCCTCTACAAAATCTTTATACTGCTTTTTTGCCAGGATAATTTCGGTAGGCTTAAAGCCTTGCAACAATTTATCAATATAGCTTGCTGCGCCCTGTGCTACCAAAAACTCACCGGTAGAAATATCTAAAAAGGAAATACCATATTGGCCTTTTTCACTAAAAATGGAGGCTAGATAATTATTGGATTTCTGCTGAACAATGTTATCACTATACGACACACCCGGTGTAACCAGCTCGGTAACACCACGCTTTACGATGGTTTTCGTTTGCTTTGGATCTTCCAGCTGATCGCATATCGCAACACGCTGGCCTGCACGCACGAGCTTTGGCAAATACGTTTCGAGCGAGTGGTGAGGAAAACCAGCCAACGCCGTCTCTGACTCGGAGCCATTGCCCCTTTTTGTCAAAACGATGCCCAATATACCGGCCGCCTTGATAGCATCTTCTCCAAATGTCTCGTAAAAATCCCCTACACGAAATAAGAGTAATGCACCCGGATACTTAACCTTAATGGTATTATACTGCTGCATTAAAGGGGTTATCTTTTTCTCTTTTGCCAATGGTGTGCGCTTTTTAGTAAGCCGTAAAAATAAGGTAAATGGGGCGATTTGGCAAGAGCTTTGTCACGCAGCAAAGCTCGATCGGCCACTGTTGCGAAGGATCTGCCACCCTACAATTTCGGATTAAATTTTCATTCAGACGATAAGCCTTTCTAGAAAATAGAAAAAAATCGGCTAGCTTTGCAGCAGAATTTAAGAATCATGGCTATCAAACGCTCAACAACAAAAAGAAAGAATACCAAAAAGCAAACAACTAAACTCTCCTGGAAGCAGAAAATAGGCATTTGGGCTGCACGTATCGTGATTTTATTTTTTGGGTTTAGCATCTTTTGGGTGTTGTTGCTCACCGTGATGAACCCGCCCGTGACCTATTTACAACTGCAACGCGCCTTTGAGCGCAAGACTGCCGGAAAAGAATGGAAAATAGAAAAAAAATGGCTCGACTACGATGTTATGTCGGATAACCTCAAGCGGGCGGCCATTGCGGGCGAAGATGCGCATTTTCTAACCCATAATGGTTTTGACACGCAAGCCATCAAACAAGCTTTTGAAAAAAACCAAGCCGGAAAAAAACTGCGGGGCGGCAGCACAATCAGCCAGCAGGTGGCCAAAAATGTTTTTCTCTGGCCGGAACGTTCCTGGCTGCGCAAAGGTCTGGAAACCTACTTTACCGTCTTGATTGAGATTTTTTGGAGCAAAAAGCGCATCATGGAAGTATACCTTAACGTGATCGAGATGGGACAAGGTGTATACGGAGCCGAAGCCGCTGCACAATACTATTACCATAAATCAGCCAAAAGCCTGACAAAGAAAGAAGCGGCACTGATTATCGCCATCTTGCCAAGTCCGCAGAAATGGGATGCACGACGGCCATCGGCCTATGTCAACCGGCGTGCAAATAGCATTGTACGGTATATGAACTACTACAGTATACCGAAATAAGACAAAAGCCTCTGGTAAAAGAGGCTTTTGCTACAGCACAATGTTTAGCGCAAGAGCACATCAAACTCTGCCATATGTGTATAATTGAAGTTACCATGTGAACTGATAGACTCAAGTCGAATATATCTCGCCGCCTGCGTACCACCTAAATGAACATAATTGGCGCCGGCATTTCTAGCCAGGTTATATGTACCCACCGTATGCCAACTGCTGCCATCATCACTTGTTTTTAAATAAAATGATTGAAGCGCGCCATTCAAATTGCTTCGGTTAAAGACAACCAAAGTATTGAAGCTTTTCTGGCTTTTCATATCGATGGTAAAAGCATGTGGATGAGGCGTCGTGGCCGGTGACCAAGGCGTATGCCAGTTGGTACTTAAGTTACCATCCAGAATATTACTTACGGGCGAGCCGGGCTGATCGCCAGAACTCGTCACGGTCCATAGCTGACGATTGGATAGCGGCGCACGGAAAACCGCCGATAAATTGGGCACTTCGCCAGCAAAAGACAACGTGAAATATTCCGTTGTGCGCACGCCATTAGCCGCCAAAAAATGTATTCTTAACTGATAGTTGCCGGAGCGGTTTTGAAAGTCGCTTAACGGACATTCGATATACAAGCTATCATTATTTATGGACGCTGCTCCAAAGGAAATAGCATCGTAATCCAAATTTCCGCCATACAGTTCGCGATCAAAATATGCCGCGACGTAGTTAATAGGTTGCTGACTGGTAAATCGACCGGAAAGAATAATCTTGCCATCTACCAAAGAACTTTGCAAACGCCCCAGCGAAAAGTTGAAACTTTGACTCCAATCCGATCGGGTAACGGTGCTAAATGTCTGCGAGTTACTGAAGATCGCTGCACTGGTTTGCGTAATAAACGTAGCTGCTCTTCCGTAAGTAGAATTGCCGGCACCCATCAACGCGGTGCCGTGAGCAGCCGTTGCGGAAACGGTGCCATAGTTGTGCGGGCCATTCAAGCCGTGGCCCAATTCATGTATCATACCACCTATCCAGACTGTTGCTAAATTGCCCAAGGTGCCACCAGCACCCAGATATCGTGCTTCCATACTAGGATAATCCAGTGCATAACAATATCTGCCGGTTCCGTAAAATGGCACGCCGCCCGGATTTAAAGGATCACCGCTGCGCGAAGGAAGAATAATAAGGTAATGATCGCTCGTTTTCCGTGTGGGATTTGCCGTAAAATAAGCATCCACCTCTTGCTGTACGGCCGCCGCTCCGCCGGAGTACGGATATGTTGCCGCGTTGTACTGCCCGAATACCGTAACCACATTAATCAAGCTATCATTTAGTAAATCCAGACCGAATGATTTGCGACCAAAACCTTCGCGTTCAAGATTATCACCAAAGAACGTCTGTGCATCCAGCAGAATACGACTGATGCGTTGCCGGTAGTTTGCCAAACTATCGTTATCATTTGGCACAAAATAGACCACATTTAACTTGTAAGGGTTATCCGCCCATTCATTGTTCAGGTTGGAAATTTCGGTAACGGATGTCTCAAGGGTATCGACACCTGTCGTCACGATTTCCTTTTGGCAGTTAGCAAAGAACAGCAATATGCTGCAGCCTAGCAGCAGGCTTAATCCTAATTTGTTCATAACTTGTTAGTTTATATTTTCATTCAAAACTAACAAGTCTGCCCGCAATCGACGGGGCAGAATCTTAAACAAATGGGGTAAAATTCAAATTATTTTTCATTATTTATAGATCGAAACTTCAACCCTACCATCTGCCGTGATCGTTCCACGATACATCCCTTCAGTGTTAAACGGCATAGTTACTTCGCCTTTTTTATCAAGCACAATCATACCGCCATCGCCGCCCAGCGCTTCAATTTTACCGATCACTTCTTTTGCCGCTTGAGCAATGGGCAGATGTGCGTAAGCGACCTTCGCTGCGACATCGTAAGCAGCGACCGTGCGTATATAAAACTCGCCCCAGCCCGTGCAGGATATAGCAACTTGATCATTCGCATAATTGCCCGCACCAATAATCGGCGAATCGCCCACACGACCGTACTTTTTGTTAGTCATGCCACCGGTAGACGTGCCTGCAGCCAGATGACCTTGCTGATCCAAGGCAACGCAACCTACTGTACCAAATTTCTCATCGATATATTTTTTACGGTTACTCTGTTTGTGATCATGATCCAAAGCCGTCGCTTCGGCATCACGTTTTAAAATGCGTTGCAAAGCATCCCACCGCGGTTGTGTCCAAAAATAGGCCGGATCGACAAGCACTATCCCTTTAGACGCGGCAAATTCTTCAGCACCTTTTCCCACCATCATGACATGTTCAGACTGCTCCATCACGGCTTTTGCAGCCGTTATCGGGTTTCGGATGCTGTGCACACCCGCAATGGCTCCCGCTTTTAGCGTCGCGCCATCCATAATTGAGGCATCCATTTCGTTGACGCCATCGTGGTTAAACACGGCGCCTTTTCCAGCGTTAAAGAGCGGTGAGTCTTCCATAATCTGGATAGCAGCGCTGACCGCATCAACACTGCTACCGCCTGCCTGTAGCACCGCGTAACCTGTCTTTAGCGACTTTGTGAGCTCTGCAACATATGCCCGCTCTAACGAATCACTCATATTCTTTTTCACGATCGTGCCTGCACCACCATGTATGGCTAAAACGTAGTTGGGCTTTCCAGCTTGCTGTGCTAATAAAGAGCTGTTACTGATCAGGAGGAAAATACAAAAACTTAAAAATTGCTTCATGTTAAATGGGAGTCTACTAAACGATCGAAACATGAAAGTAAAAATTATCTTGGACAATACGTGTAAAAAACAAGAAAAGGCCGGAAAAGAAAATCTTCCGGCCAGTCTGCATAAAACACCTGTTAGCTATTTCGCCTGAACGCGAAGTACTGCTTTATCATTCCCGGCAGAGAGATCGACGATCAACTCGTAGATTGTGCCATTAAGCAATTGCTTGCCTGAAAGGACACCCAGGTTTCCCGGATCTCGACCATTACTACCGTTGCCAATAAAAATAATATCGCTCGTACTGGATAAGCCGTCATTTTTAAACTCGCCTCCCCAACCTTTTTGATGGAAAAACTTAAAGTTGATGTTGTTATTGGCGATAGACTGCCCGCCAACCAATGTAACACGATATTTTTTACCGCCTATCGGCGCTAAGCATAGTGCTTTTTCCGTCGTCCAGCCTACTTGGTTACTTAGATTTGGCTTGCCGACACCCTCGCCGATAATCCAGATTGCGCCGGTGCCATCGGCTTGCAGGGTAGCCAGGTTATTACCACTCATCGCTTCAATAATAAAATAATTACGCTCAAAATCTGCCGTAAATCGGTATTTACCTGCTGCCGCATGGAAACGGAGCTGCCCATTTGTGCGTCGTAAAAAATCAGTATCGATAAACCAATTGTCTAACGACGGGAAATCAGTCAATACCACTTCCTGATCGGCCGCCAGGGTGAGATCGGCTGTATAATGCGTATCGTCAAGCATGCGCATTTCTACACCGTTGATCATATAGCTTTGAAAAGGTGATGCAACATAGGTACGTGTATTGAAGGAGATGCTATACGCGCCGGGGGTAAGATAGGAAAATGGAATTTGCTGTGTGCTGCCCAGCGTTATCGTTTCATTTTCCCAACCGAAGTTTAAGGTATTGCCATTAGCGCCAAAAGCCGGCGCCTGGATATAACCTTTCACCTTTTGCGGAAGATCCTTGGTTACCCGGTATTCATTTTCAGCAACGCGCAACAGTTGAATGGTTTCCTTGTCGGTAATAAGGTTGAGGAAAGGAAAATCGGGACGTGTTAAGGCCAACGTTTTCGACTCTTCAGCCTTCACCATCCCAACATTTTCGAGAACAAACCGTAACTCTGCGCTGCCATTGGGAACATCTTTGTAAAATGGAATGCCGATCTTGCCGGTATAATTGCCATAATTTGCGGTACGGATAGTGGTTTCGCTCACCATATCGCCGCTAAAATACAATTGTGCTTTCAACGTCGATAATGCCGTCCCGTCATCTCCCACCGCTACGGTAAAGGAAATACTATCACCAAAATGTGCATCGCTGGCCAGCTGTTGCACAGCCAACGTGGGCTTTCCACCGCCCAACGGATATTTATAATCCTGCTGACAGGCGACTACAGTAGCCAATGTCAACAATAGCATGATTTTTAAGCGTATCTTTTCCATTATTTCCAAGAATATGAAACCACAGCTTGAGCCGGTATCTCGTAGCTGAAATAATTTTTGCCGTCGGCAAATGTGATGCGTTTGTTAGTATTATTGTCGTTGGCCAAGACCACGGCATAGCTGTTATCCGGATTTTTAAAAGCCGATACGACAACGCCTTCTTCCGTCAGTCCGCTTGTACCGATACGTATCGCACCGGGCTTGACCACGGCTGACAGATGGCCGATAATAAAATAGTGCGAGTTTTTCTTGATCGTTTTGTAATCGGCAATATTGATATCCACAGCACCAAAACACGTTTGGCAACCACCCTCCCGATTAGGCCCTCGCTCGGAGTCTAACATTAAATTCCACACGATCACAGCACGGCTCCAATGGTTGATCGTACCGAGCGCTACTTCCTTCATATCTTCGACCAGGCGCTTTCCAAGATTTTGTCCGTTATTCCATGTTCCGATGGATGTTTCCGTGAAAATCAATTCTTTTTCTGGTGCTTTGTTGTGCACATCCAGTAATTCTGCTTTATCGCCTCCGTAATTGTGATAAGCAGCACCCGCGAAGTATGAAGCGGCCTTGGCATCGTCGTAGATTTTGATTGGATAATCTTCCTGGCTGCTCATATTATCATAATTATAATTATGATCAAAAGCATAGATCTTGGTGTGCAAACCAGCTTGTTGCAGTTTTGGTCCGAGTGCATCGCGCACAAAATCGCGCTGTTCATCCCAATACATCAGCATAGATGCTGAGTTTTGCGGATTCAGCGGCTCGTTTTGCGGTGTAATGGCATGAATAGCGATGCCCGCCTGCTGCATTGCCTGAATCCATTTCACAAAATAACTGGCATAATCCTGGTAATATTTGGGATTAAGGTGTCCGCCAGTCCATGAATCGTAAGCCGCTAAGTTAGTCAGATCGTTTACTTTCATCCATTTCGGTGCGGTCCATGGCGATCCTAACACTTTGATGGCAGGATTGATAGCCAAAATTTCTTTTAAAACGGGAATGACATAGTTTAATTCTTCTTCTTGTAACGCAAAATGTTCGATACCAACTTGATCATTCAACGTGTATTCACTCAACGAGAAATCGGAACAACCAATCGCGATGCGGATATAACTTTGTCCCATGCCCTCGCTTACGGAGAATGTTTCTTTCAGAAACTGCGTACGATCTGCCTGAGTCATTTTCAACAAATTATAGGCCGTAGACCCTGTAATGGCCGCGCCAAAGCCATCCATGGTTTGATAACGCACATTTTCGTCTAAGCGGATCGTGCGTGGCGACATGTTGACACCGCTACCGAAATTGACATACGATAGCTTAAACTCCTGCGTACGCGCAGCCGTTGTTGTATAAATCTTGACATCGCCAGTCTGCGGTTCTGCAGGTGGCTGGGGCACGGCCTCGCTTTTGCCGCTGGAACCGCAGGCCACGATCATCATGCTAAATAGACTGCCGAAGCATATTGTTTTCTTTAAATTTTTCATTGCAGTAAGTGGATTGTTAAACAGTGGTTAGTAGCCTAAATTTTGTTTTAAATTGGGATTTTGATCAAGTATGCTTTGCGGTATCGGCAAGCGGTACGAATAGTTTGTAAACGGATAAACCTGTGCACGACGGCCGCTGTCTTTTGCATACACGGCATTCATAACGGGCTCTACCCGATCCAAACGAACCAGATCAAACCAGCGCTGCCCTTCAAAAGCTAGTTCCAATCGGCGTTCTTTTAATAACGCATCCAGCAGTGCTGCACGATTTCCGCGTGTAGCTGCTGGTAATGGAGCCAGGTTGACACGTGCGCGAACCTGATCAATAATAGCCGCTGCGGCGGTCAGATCGGGACTATCCCGTTGTATCAGCGCTTCGGCCTTCAGCAAAAGAATATCGGCATAGCGGTATTTAATGATGCTGTTGACAGCCGAACGAAGCTTATACATAAACGGATAATTGCTAGCCGGATAATAATTGCTCCACGTAGTTTGATAGTACACCACCGATTGGTTTAACCGAACCTGATCACCCTCTTGCTGAAAGGCATTGATCAAATCGCGCGATGGCGTAACCCATTTAGCCCAGGTAAAGTTGGAATTGTAGTTGGTTAAATCGCGACCAAACATCCAGGTTACCCAATTGCCGTTTCCGGCGAAAAACTGTCCTTCCAAAATGGATTCACTCGTGTTGCGCATTTTTGCATCTGTATTGCCAGCATTCATGCCAAATAAATTGCTGTAATCTTGCTCTAATGCAAAGCCATCTGCCGCAAGCTCATCGGCATATTGAATAACTTTATTGTAATCTCGTAAAGGCTTTTCTGCATAGATTTTGGCGAGCAGGGCACGCGCAACCGATTTGCTGAACCGTGTTTTATCTTGTGCATTATTTGCCGGTGCATGAGGAAGCGCCTCTAATAAATCTTGCTGAATTTGCTCATACACCTCCTTTTCCGTGCTTTGCATCGGAAAATAGGATTCATATACTTCCCCAATATTTTCTGACGTTATGTCGCGCGCCACGGTAGTAATAAGCGGCACATCACCCCATAAGCGCACCATATCAAAGTAGACAAGCGCACGAAATATCTTGGCTTCGGCTTTGTACAATGTGCGTTCGGCCGTGGTTAAGCTATTGTCGTCTACAGAATCTACGTAAACGATCAATTTGTTTGCGCGCGCTACATCTTCCATATAGCGTCCCCAGTCGCGGCCTAAAACAGAATTGGAACCTTCAATAGAATTGTTCTCAAACGGTAAAACCTCTGCACCCGTCGTTCCAGCATAGGCATTATCTGCATGTGCATCGCCAACCAAAAGCAAATCGAGATACCAGTGCTCCTGCCGATCACGTATTTGATCATACATAGACTGCCGATGACTAAGCACGGCTGCTTTATCTTTAAACGCGACGTATTCGCCGGCTTCGTTGACGCCCTCGGTAACATCGGAGTAGGCTTCTAAAGGATCACGGACGAGAGAACAGCTCGCTAATGTTGCGATACCAGTTATCCAAACTATACTGTAGATAAAATATCTTTTCATGTTCATCAGATTAATGTATTAAAACTCGAGGTTTAACCCCATTACGAAAGATCGGCTTTGCGGATACGTACCCCAGTCAATTCCTTGCACCGCACCGTTATTGCCCCACTGATTGACTTCCGGATCAAAGCCCGTGTATTTGGTCAAGGTGAGCAGATTACTGACGGATACAAAAGGCTGTAGGCGTGTGATGCCCAGCCTGCTTAAGGAAGCCGTCTTGATAGCATACGAAAGCGAGACATTCTTGACACGCAGGTAGCTACCATCTTCTACAAAATAGCTTGAGTTTTTGAGGTCGAAGCCGGCTTTAGGAATGCTGGTTTCCTGACCGGGCACGCGCCAACGATCGAGCACGCGAATGGATTGATTTTTGCCATCGTACATACCTTCTGTTTCGATGCGTGAAGCGTTGAAGATGTCGTTGCCATACGAGCCTTGTAAGAAAATACTGAGGTTAAATCCTTTGTAATTAAAATTATTGGTCAGACCGAAAGTAAAGTCAGGATTTGGATCGCCGATGTAGGTTCTATCTGACGAGGAAATGCGCCCGTCGCCATTGACATCGCGGTAACGCAATTCGCCGGTTTCCGGATCTACCCCATCGCTGATATAACCAAAGAAGCCGCCCAGCGAACGACCTGGCTCGTTACGAACCACGTAATCGTCGACAAAATCTGCCGTGCGCGCCGTGCTATAAATTTTCTGCAACTCTAAATCGGTAAGCTTATTCCGGTTAAAGGAAATGTTAAAATCGGTCGACCATTTGAAATTGTTTACCAAATTTTTGCTGCTGACGTTTACCTCAAATCCTTTATTACGCATCACACCTTCATTACGCATAATGGAGCCTACCTGCGCCGCACCGGTCGGCACTGTAGCATACATCAACATATCTGTTGTTTTCTTATCGTAATAATCTAAATTGACCGTTAGCCGGTTAGCAAAACCCGTAAAATCTAGCCCGATATTGCTTTGCGTAGTGGTTTCCCAACGGAGATCTCGTGTGCGGAGATTCGCCTGATTGGTGGTAGGCAACGCATTCTCTTGTCCCGTAACAAACCAAGCTACGCGATTGACATTATACAGTTGCAAGTAAGCATAATCAGTAAGTCCAGATTGGTTTCCGGTTTGTCCCCATCCACCGCGAATTTTTAGATCGTTTATCCAAGACACATCGGCCAAGAAGCCTTCCGAGGAAAGGCGCCAGGCGGCGGAAAACGAAGGAAAAGTACCCCAGCGGTAATCCGGATGCAATTTGGAAGAACCATCGCCCCGCAAATTTGCCGTGACGAGATACTTGCCATCAAAATTATACGAAGCCCTTCCGAATAACGACATGATAGCCCAATTAGAGGCGCCAGTACCGGTGTCTGTCCAGGAAATCTTATTGGCTACATTGAGCGTTTCGATCAAATCATTACGAAAGTGCGACCCGTTGATCCAGCTATTGGTATAATCAGAAGCTGTCCACGATGTTCCGCCCATCAGGTCTAAACCATGACGCCCCCATTGCTTTTTATAGTTTAAAACATTATCAAAGGTGATCACCGTGTTCATATTTCGGTTGTCTGACGCTGTACCATATTGCGTACGCCCCCAGGTGGTCGAGATCGGATCGAGGAAGGTTGTCGTTAAGCCGTTTCGACGATCAAGTGACAACATTGTTTTGAAGCTTAAATCGGGCGTAAAATTGACGGTCGCACTTCCTGAGGCAATCAATCGGTTTTCTCGGCCTTTATTATTTTTTGTACGGGCAATGTTTTCCAGCGGACTGTTGATATTGACGCCATAAAAATCGGCATAGTATTGGGCTGGATTGTCTTGATCCCAGATATCGGCATACGTAGGCGTATTGATCACCGACAACACAACGCCACCACGGTTGGCGCCGTTACCGGTATTGATCCCATTTCGGATATCATCAGAATAGGCAATGTTTGCATTGAGCTTAAGCCAGGGACGTATATTATTTTCGATATTTCCTCGAATATTATAGCGACGATAGAACGAAGACTGGATAATACCGGCCTCGTCGAGATAACCGCCAGAAAGAAAATAACGGAGTTTTTCTGTACCATCGGATATCGACAGCTGATAGTTTTGCATCAAACCTTTGGTAAACGTTTCATCAAACCAGTTGGTTTTGTCTGGCAAGCCGTCCGGCAGATTAACTAACCCGATTTCATCTTGCAGCCCTTTATATTCTGCGGCATTGAGCGATTCCAGCTTGCTGATTACATTATTTTGTGTAAGCTGCGCATTCAGGGCAATCTTTGCATCGCCGGCTTTTCCTTGTTTCGTTGTAATGAGCACGACACCGTTGGCGGCGCGAGATCCATAAATAGCTGCCGAAGAAGCATCTTTCAACACTTGTATATCGGCCATATCATTGGGCGAAAGAAAGTTGATGTTATCTACAGGCACACCGTCAACCACGTATAGCGGATTGTTGCTGGCATTGAAAGAAGTCGTTCCGCGCACGCGAATCGACGTTTCGCCGCCCGGCGCTCCATTGGGCTGTATAACGGCGACGCCGGCAGCACGCCCTTGAAGTGCTTGGCCTGCTGAAACAATAGGTCGCTCGTTGAGGTCTTCCAGCGAAACGCTCGAGATGGCCGTCGTTACGTCCTTGCGTTTCACCGATCCGTAGCCAATCACGACGACATCTTCGAGGGAGGAGCTGCTCGCTTGTAACGCAACATCAAGCGTAGCGCCCTGAACGATGATTCGAGAGGTTTCATAGCCCACATAAGAAACGATTACTGTCGCTCCGGCGGCTATACGGGATAAGCTGAACGCTCCGTCAGCATCGGTAGAAGTAACCGTGTTTGCGCCCGAAACAGCAACGGTCGCGCCCACGATGGGTTGCTTTGTTTGTCCATCGATTACTTTTCCGCGCACAGTGGCGATTTGCTGCGCAGGCAACGATAGCGTCGACAGCAGCAATAGAAAAAGTAAAATAGGACGCGTCATTTTAATAGAAAATGCCATAGGTCTTATAATTTGATCGTGTATTTGGAATATAATTGTTCGCCTCAGCGAGGTCAGCACAAAGTTAAGTATACCAAAGAGAGAAATATAGGATGCCGCGTGCCGCGAAATAGGAAAAGTAAACTAAAAAAATAGATAATAAACTACACAACAACCAGTTAACAAAACACCAATAGACTTAAAAAGTAAACCTTTAGGAGGCTAAAAGGATCGGATATCGCCGATTCCACGGATTTTATCTTCAAACTCATCCTTGGATCCGGCTACCTTTCCGCGCACTTTCACACGATAATTGTAAACCGTCCGCAACGAGTAACGCAGGAACGCCGCGATTTTTGTCGAGTCGGTAATACCCAAGCGGATCAGCGCAAAAATCCGGAGCTCCGTGCTGAGTAATTCCCCAGATTTTAAAACGATACGCTCGTCGGCACGTAACAGTTGGTTAAAATCGTCGATGAACGAAGGATACAGATTGAGGAAAATAATATCAAAATTGCGGTAAAGGTCGTCTAGCTCATGCTTAATAAAATCCTGAGATTTTAGTATCTTATTGATATCGTCGTACTGCTTTTGTGCAAAACGCTTTAATAAAAGCTTACGCTGCTCGTCAATCTTATCAATATAGCTGGAGCAGATATCGAAAAACTGAGCAATGTATTCTTCTTTAATATGGTTAGACTCGGAAAGGTCTGTATTGCTTTGTAAGAGTTGCTTGTTGAGACTTTTTAAAGATTCGTTGGCAAGGTGCAGATCGGCACGCGCTGTACGCAACTTTTTGACCTGTGTGTAGAGGAAGAACAGCGCGACAATGAGGAAGACTGATAACACGCTGATGACCATTAAATTTTGGCGCAAAGCGCGCTTTTGCGCCCATTCTTTTTCCTGAAAAGCTGCATTGATGATGCCGTAAAAGGAGGAATTTTCTAACGAGCGGTAACGTATATTGCAAAATGCCGCATCGTTGATAGCCGCCTGTATATATTGATAAGCTTTATCGATATCGCCTGTCGTATTATAACATTGCGCCAAACTTTGCAGCGAAGCATTATCTTTGACGACATGTCTGATATCGGAAATGGCCGACAAGGCAAAATAATGTAGTGCCTGATCGATATCCTCTTTATTTTTATATAGCACGCCAAGCAGGTAAGCAATCATGCCGCGCTCGGGATGGCTATCATCCGTGGTTTGCAGCAATTGTTGTAAAACTCGCTCGGCTTCGGCCTCCCGATTGTGGTATACGTATTTGGTGGCCAGTGCAACACGGTATTGCAGTGAAGTATCGGGCAAAAGCATCAGTAAGGAGTCGCGATATTGTTCGCTTCGTTTAAAATACTGCTCGTTATTACTGCTTTGCCCGTAATGACTACTGAATGCTGTGAATGCTTCATAATAGACGGGCAGCAAATCGGTCGTTAAGGCTGATCGATTGATCTGGCGAAGTAAAGTTTCGGCTTCGATAAACTTGCCTGTAGAGGAATATAAGCTGGCCAAATAGCAGTTTGCTCGTGTCACGGCCGATTGATCGCCTCGTAGCTGACCAATATGCGCATAGTGCAGCGTATAGTTGATCGCCGAATCTACCTGGTACTTGCGATAGGCCAGTACCAGCGCTTTGGCAAGCTCCTGTTTTAAATCGAGCGCTTGCGTTTGCAGAAATTGTCTTTTAAGACGCTGTATACGCGCTACTTTCTGCTCTTCCATGTCTTCTTTCGCAGCAAACACCGAGTCGAGCAGCAAGGCCGTACGTTCTGCCTGTGCGAAAGACAGGCAAGGTATCAGCAGAAAAAAAATATAAAGCAGGCTACGGTAGCAATACATAAAACAAGGCTGTACGATCAATTTCCTTCTTCATCTTCCCACCAATCGGTTTTCAGATCATCAATCTCGCGACGATCTTTCTTAGTCGGTCGGCCAGTACCTCGATCACGTGTTAAAATCGGCGCCTGAAACACAGATTTAAACGCGCGGGTATCTTCTACCGGTGTTTTATCCTGGTAGAATTGCACGGCTGTTTTTGCATCTACGCGTCTTTCCAATAATCCGGTTACTTCTACAACCTTACGCTCGGGTCCTTTCTGTATGCTATAGACATCGCCAAGCTTAACGACGGCCGAAGGCTTCAAATTTTGACCATTTAGCTTTATCCGCCCGGCCTTACAAGCCTCCGTAGCCAAACTTCTGGTTTTAAAAATGCGTATAGCCCAAAGGTATTTATCAATTCTCAGTTTTCCGGTTGCTGCTTCCATAAAACAAAATTACGGCAAATAATAGTAATTTTAGAAAGCTACGCATCCCGATTCGCCAAAAAATTACAATCTTTGCAATGAAAAGAGCATCGTGCACAAGCTACATGGCTAGCGTTGCGCCGAGACATTTTACTTAGTTTTTCACAACTTCAACGGTAAATTATTACTTTTGAATTTATACTTTTTACTTTTTAACTTGCAAAATGGAATTGGAATTACAGAAACTGCAAAAGCTTGTCGAAGACGCTTGGGAAGACAGAAAATTGTTAGAATATAAGGAATATTTTGAAGCCATTACGGTGGTTATTCAAAAATTAGACGAAGGTGAATTGCGCGTCGCAGAGCCTATCGGCACACGCTGGCATGTAAACGATTGGATCAAGAAAGCGGTAATTCTTTACTTCCCTATCCGGGAAATGAAAGAAATAGACAACGGTCCGTTCGTGTATTTCGATAAAATGAAATTGAAAACAAACTACAAAGAACTTGGTGTTCGCGTGGTGCCTGGCGCAAGTGCACGTTATGGTGCTTTCCTTGCAAAAGGCGTGATTATGATGCCATCTTACGTTAATATCGGCGCGTATGTCGATGAAGGAACGATGGTAGATACCTGGGCGACTGTAGGCTCTTGCGCGCAGATTGGCAAGCATGTGCACTTAAGTGGTGGTGTAGGCATTGGCGGTGTTTTGGAACCTGTACAAGCGGCTCCGGTTATTATCGAAGATAATGTGTTTGTGGGCTCGCGTGCCATTGTGGTTGAAGGAATCCGCGTAGAAACAGAAGCCGTGTTGGGTGCGAATGTGGTATTGACAGCATCGACTAAAATCATTGATGTTTCCGGCCCGGAACCCGTAGAATATAAAGGTTACGTACCGGCGCGTTCGGTAGTGATCCCGGGATCATACACCAAAAAGTTTGAAGCAGGAGAATATCAAGTGCCTTGTGCTTTAATTATTGGACAACGTAAAGAATCGACCGACAAGAAAACGTCCTTGAACGATGCTTTGCGCGAACACAATGTAGCGGTTTAATGCAACGCGCATTTGTCGATAGAGAAGATTTGAATAAAGCCCTGGAAACGTTGAAAAACGGAGGGCTTATTCTTTATCCTACAGACACCATCTGGGGAATAGGCTGCGATGCGACTAATCAAGCGGCTGTGGAAAAAATCTTTGCGCTCAAAGGGCGGGATAAAAGCAAAAGCTTAATCGTATTGCTCCACAATGACAACCAGATCGCGAGCTATGTGCAAACCGTTCCGGAGGTAGCTTATGAACTGATTGAATATGCCGAAAAGCCATTGACGATTGTTTATTCCAACGCCAAAAACCTAGCTGAAAACGCGATTGCGGAAGATGGCAGCATAGGTATCCGTATTGTACGTCATCCTTTTTGCGAACAATTGTTGCAACGCTTTCGGAAGCCGATCATTTCGACTAGTGCCAACATCAGTGGCGATGCATCGCCAAAATCTTTTGATGATATCTCGGCGCAACTTATTCATGGCGTAGACTACGTGGTAGCTTACGGCCAGCACGAGAAAAGCGATGGCAAATCATCGACCGTGATGAAGATTGACCCGAGTGGAAAATTTGAATTTTTACGTAAATAGATCGTATCATGAAAACAATCATTAGCCTGCTTATCTGCACTTTTATGGCAGTGGGCATGGGCTTTGCCCAACAACAGATCACGCCAGCAAAAAAAGGCGTACAGTATGGTAAAAAGATTGACGCTAAAAACGCCATCTCGGTAGCTGCACTGGAAAAAAAATTGCAAACTGAAGAAAACTTTACGGGAAAGATAACCGGCGAAGTACAGGAAGTCTGCAAAAAGAAAGGCTGTTTTCTAACGCTTAAACGTGCAGATGGTGAATCGGTCATGGTGCGTTTTACCGACTACGCATATTTTGTTCCTGCAGATATTGTCGGCAAGCAAATCACGGTAGAAGGTCGTGCTAAAATGAAAGAAACATCGGTAGAATGGTTGCAGCACTATGCGGAAGACAAAGGCGCTTCAAAAGAAGAAATTGCTAAGATTACCCAACCGAAAAAAGATATCAGCATCGTAGCAGATGGTGTAGTTGTGTTGAACTAAATCAATAGCGCGATAGAAAAACTTGAGAACTTGTCGGCAAGACAATCGTTCTCAAGTTTTTTTTTGCATTTTACTGAACGGCTTTCCGCTCTTTTTGCAAAAGCGCTATTGCAGCATCATTAGCCTGATTGGTAGCGTAATCTAAAGCATTCTTTCCGAAATTATCCCGAATACTCGGATCGGCATCATGCTTCATCAACGTGGCTAACGCATCATTGGCTCCAAACGTAGCCGCAAAAATCAAAGCCGTCGCACCATTAAAATTTTGCTGATTGACCTGTACTTTATGATCTAGCAATAAGCTGACTATGCGGTCGAGCTTTTTGAAACAAGCGCCCATAAGTGCGGTGTTGCCCATTTTATCTTGCATATTGGGATCGGCTCCATGTTGCAGCAATAGTTTTGCTGCGTCAAAGCTATCGTTGTAACAAGCGATGATCAATGCTGTATTGCCTCTTTGATCAATTTGATTGATTGCTTCTGCCTGTGCATCCAGCAAACTAGTTAAGGCTTTGACGTCATTCGCTCTAGCGGCAGCAAATAATTGCTCTTGCCCTCGTGCAGATGTTAGCACAATAACGAACCCCAGAATAAGCTGGACACGGATAAACAGACTTTGTACTCTTGTCATTTCTTGCCGATTAATGTGCAACAAATAGCTTCTCCACATCTGCTCGGCTAAAATTCAGCTTTGCAGCCAAACGTTTGCCGTAATCCTGATCAGCCATGTAAAAATAACCGACCATTTTGCGGGCGACATCTTTATCTTTCACCTGCTGGAGATCTGCCACCAGATTATTAATCAAATCTGTTTTATCCTGATCAGATAGCGATCGATACAATTCTCCTGCTTGCGTAAAATCATTTGGTTTACTAATTTTTTGTTGTACCGTCGCGACCTTGGTAAAGGTATCAGTAGCATATTTGAAGTTGGCATCATCTGTCAACGTATTTTTAGAGGCACTTGGCTGATAATTGACGTCGCCATGCGTTTCTCGCATCGCAAAGGCACCATCTTGATTATGCGTTACGACCGGCACTTTTGCCGCGTTAACAGGAAGCTGTTGAAAATTAGCCCCGATCCGGTAGCGTTGTGTATCAAAGTAAGAGAATAAACGGCCTTGTAGAAGTTTATCTTCTGACGGTTCTATTCCGGGAACCAACGTTCCGGGCGAAAAAGCAGCTTGCTCTACCTCTTGAAAGAAATTATCAGGCACACGGTTTAAGGTCATTTTACCCAATAGTTTCAACGGAGCGATACGTTCCGGCCATACTTTTGTCGGATCTAAGGGATTGAAATCAAGCGCATCGAAATCTTTCGCGTTGATAATCTGCACGTACAATTGCCATGCCGGGTAATGGCCCGCGCGAATGTTGTCGTAAAGATCGACAGTAGCATGTTGAAAATCTTCGCCTTGTTTCTGCTCCGCTTGTGCGGTATTGAAATTCTCCACGCCTTGCTGTGATTTCCAGGTGTACTTTACGTAAGACACCTCGCCAGCAGCATTCACCCATTTGAAAGCATGTACACCAAAACCATCCATTTGTCGGTAATTTGCGGGCGTACCGTAGTTGGAATACAACCACGTTAACATGTGCGTAGCTTCGGGGATATTGTAGAAGAAATCGAAAACCCGGTTTGGATCTTGTTTATTATTTATCGGTGAGGGTTTAAACGCGTGCACCATATCTGGAAACTTCATCGCATCCCGGATGAAAAATACCGGCAAATTATTGCCCACAAGATCATAATTTCCTTGATCTGTATAAAACTTGACGGCAAAACCTCGTGGATCTCGCAAGGTTTCTGGCGAGCCAGAACCGTGTACAACGGTCGAAAAGCGAACAAATACAGGGGTTGTTTTTCCGTTTTGAAAAAGGGAAGCTTTGGTGTAGGGAGTTACATCTGCCGCCGCCGTAAACTCGCCATATGCGCCCACACCACGGGCGTGTACAACACGCTCGGGAATACGCTCGCGATCAAAAGCGGCGAGTTTCTCGATTAAATGAATGTCTTCCAGCAGCACCTGCCCATTCCGACCGATCGTTTTCGAGTTTTGATTATCGCCAATTGGCGCACCGGTATTCGTCGTCAGGTTACGTTGCGCAGACAAACTGAGCGACGAAAGAACAAAAGTTACAATTAATATATTTTTTACCATTACACTATGTGTTAAAATTTAAAACAAATATATATTTGTAAAGAAATAGGGACAAACTGATATTTTCAATGAAGACATAGATTTTATCTAACGAAATGAATTTACAGCAATTAACATATATCGTTGCACTAGACAAGCATCGTCATTTTTTACGGGCATCTGAAGCTTGCTTCATAACGCAAGCTACGCTGAGCAGCATGGTCAAAAAACTGGAAGAAGAATTGGGCGTTATCTTATTTGATCGCAGCAAATCGCCTCTTCAACCGACAGCTATCGGTCGAAAAATAATTGATCAGGCTAAAATGGCGCTTCGGGAGGTTGAGGGCATCAAAATGGTTATCGATGCGGAGAAAGACCAGTTACGCGGTGATTTTCGAATCGGTATCATTCCTTCGCTGGCGCCCTACCTGCTGCCTTTGTTTATCCGTGATTTCACCGAAACGCATCGGGAAGTCAAATTGATCGTGAACGAGCTGAGCACACAGGAGTTAACGAAACAGCTGAAAGATAGCGAGATTGATGTCGCCATTTTGGCTATCCCGCTATTGGACAACGAACTCCGCGAAGAAACCCTTTTTTACGAGGAGTTATTTCATTATGGTGCGACGATGAAAACAACACAAAGCAAAAAGCTCCTGGCGCCAAAGGATATTGACTTCAATAAACTGTTGTTGTTGGAAGAAGGACATTGCTTTCGCGAGCAAGTACTCAACCTCTGCGAGTTAAGACAGATGAATACCGCCGATTTCCCAATTGAATACCGATCGGGAAGTCTGCATGCGTTAAAGCAGATGGTTGATCTGGATATCGGCAGCACCATTTTGCCTGAACTTTCTTTATTGACCTTGAGCGAAGAAGAAAAGCTGAAAGTAAACAATTTTGCGCCGCCTTATCCGGTACGGGAAATCGGACTGGTGTATTACCATCATTTTGCTAAAAAAAGTTTTATGGAGGCGCTGCGAAAATCTATATTAGCCAGTATCCCGAAAAATATACTTTTGAAAAAGAATATTTGTATTCTGCCGGTCAAGTAAGGTGTTTTACAGACAACATGCGACTTGAAAAGACCGTTTGCACAGCTTAAAAGCCGTAAAAGCGTATGCAGGGCCCGTTAGCATGCTTAATTCATCGACGTTTTGTTTATCTTCGCTTAACATGACGCACTTGACAACTACCACAGCGCAATCGTTAAATATCGGCGGACAGCTTATCAGCTTTCAGCGTCCGCTTATCATGGGAATTTTAAATGTCACGCCGGATTCGTTTTTCGACGGCGGACAGCATAACCGTGTTGACCTGGCCATAGCCAAGGCTGCACATATGCTAGCCGATGGTGCGGATATTCTTGATATTGGTGCTTATTCGTCACGACCGGGTGCTTCGCTGATCAGTTCGCAAGAAGAAATGGATCGCGCGCTGCCGGTTATTGAGGCATTACATGCGCAATATCCGGACGCTATGCTATCGATTGATACCTTTCGCGCTGATGTGGCCGAAGAAGCCGTGAAGGCCGGTGTGCATATGATAAACGATGTTTCGGGCGGAACGATAGATGAACAGATGTTTAGCACGGTTGCAAAATTGCAGATGCCCTACGTTTTGATGCATATGCGTGGTTTGCCGGAGAATATGCAACAATTGACGCAATATGATGATATCGTGGTGGATGTGGCGACTTTTCTAGGTGAAAAGATTAGTGAACTGCGCTACTTGGGCGTTAAAGATATTATCCTGGACCCGGGATTTGGCTTTGCAAAAACCATCGAACAAAATCATGAGCTTTTGCTTCGTGTAGATGAGCTGCATTATTTTGGCTTGCCCCTCTTGGGTGGCATTTCGCGAAAATCGATGATTTACAAAAAATTGGGCATCACTGCGCAAGATTCGCTACCGGGAACGATAGCGCTCAATACCTTATTGCTTTCGAAAGGCGTGCAGCTGTTGCGCGTACACGATGTGAAAGAAACGAAGCAGGTCATTGACCTGCTGTTTTAAACAATAAAGGGAGCGTCGCTCCCTTTATTGTTTAAAGATTATTATCTGACCGAGCTGCCCGGTTTAACGGCTGTTGTCGGGTTAACGAAATCTAGTCGGCCATCTGCATCTTCTACCATCAGGATCATACCTTGTGAGGTAATACCTTTGATCTCGCGCGGCTCAAGATTAACCAATATAGAAACTTGTTTACCAACGATAGCTTCCGGCGCGAAGTATTCGGCAATACCCGATACAACTGTACGCTGATCAATGCCGGTATCGATCTTTAGTTTAAGCAGTTTTTTTGTTTTGGCTACCTTCTCTGCTTCGAGAATCGTGCCGATACGGATATCCATTTTCAGGAAATCATCGTAACTGATATTGGCCTTTGCCGGTTCGGCTTTGGCGCTAGTGGCTGCATTTTGCGTTTTAGCATCGGCTAGTTTCTGCAACTGAAAAGCTACTTGTTCGTCCGTAATTTTTTCGAAAAGCAATACAGCTTCGCCCAGATGATGGTTTTCAGGAACGATAGTCGTTGCGCCAGCCTGATCCCAGTCTTGTTCGGCAATATCCAACATGTGGAAGAGCTTCGTAGCGGTACGTGGTAAAAACGGCTGCGCTAAAACGGCCAGATTGGCCACAATTTGCGTAGCGACATAGAGCACCGTCTTTACACGCTCTTGATCGTCTTTGTAGACTTTCCAAGGCTCTTCATCGGCTAAATATTTATTGCCTAAACGGGCGGCATTCATAAAATGACTCAATGCTTCACGAAAGCGGTACTGTGCAATAGATTGTTCAATTTCTTTCGGGAAATTGGCTAAATCGGCCAAAACAGCTTGATCCTGCTCCGTAAGTGCTGTGCCGAGCGATACCTTTCCATCGAAATACTTATGCGAGAGCACCATCACCCGGTTGACGAAATTGCCTAAGATGGCCACCAATTCGTTGTTGACACGCGATTGAAAATCTTTCCAGGTAAATTCACTATCCGACGTTTCCGGTAGAATAGAACTGAGCACATAACGCAGCTCATCCTGCTTGGATGGGAACTCGGCAAGATAATCGTGAAGCCATACCGCATGGTTTCTAGACGTCGAAAGCTTATCGCCTTCGAGGTTTAAAAACTCATTGGCCGGAACATTTTCCGGAAGGATATAGTCGCCGTGCGCGTGCAGAATAGCTGGAAAGATAATGCAGTGGAAAACAATATTGTCTTTACCAATAAAGTGGATTAAGGTCGATTCGTCTGCCGGATTTGCCTGTTTTTTCCAATATTTTTCCCAATTTTTACCGTTATCCAAAGCCCACTGTTTGGTTGCTGAGATATAGCCAATCGGCGCATCCAGCCACACATAGAGTTTTTTGCCTGCAGCTTCTTCTAACGGCACATCTACCCCCCAATCTAAGTCGCGTGTCATAGAACGCGGCTGCAAACCTGATTTTAACCAGGATTGGCACTGGCCGAAAACATTAGATTTCAATTCGTGACGCTTTCCTTCGATCAACCATTTTTCCAACCAGGGCTGGTATTTATCCAAGGGTAAATACCAATGCTTGGTTTCTTTTAAAATAGGCGTTTTTCCGCTCAGCGTAGATTTCGGATTGATCAGATCTGTGGGGTTGAGCGATGTACCACACTTTTCACATTGATCGCCATAGGCGCCTTCGTTGTGGCAGTGCGGACAGGTGCCCACGATATACCGATCGGCCAGAAACTGATGAAACTCTTCATCGTAATATTGCTCGGAAAATTTCTCTACAAACTCGCCTTTTTCGTATAAATTCAAGAAAAACTCTTGCGAAAGTTCATGATGTACGGGCTCCGATGTACGGTGATACATATCAAAATCAATCCCAAACTCTTCAAAGCTTTCTTTGATCTGCTTATTGTATTTGTCAATAATTTGGCGTGGGGTAACCCCTTCTTTTTTTGCTTTGATGGTGATCGCCGCTCCGTGTTCGTCAGATCCACAAACGAAAACAACCTCTTTCTTATTTAAACGTAGGAAACGCACGAAGATATCCGCAGGAATATACGCACCCGCCAAATGTCCAATATGTAAAGGCCCGTTTGCATAGGGAAGAGCCGACGTAATAGTAAAACGATTTTTGGATAAAATACTCAAGGTATAACGATTTTAAAATAAAAATAACGACTAAAAAAGTAAACAAAAGACTTGTTTCTTTGGCAAAGATAACTCAATTTGCGCTTAAAATAAGTGTACGGAATGAAAATACCTGAATTTCTTAAGCCTGGCGATAAGGTGGCAATCGTCTGCCCGGCAAGCTATATTAAAGGAAATATCGATATCGCTATCCAAGTATTGGATACCTGGGGCTTGCATGTGGATGTGGGCGAAACGGTCGGCGCGCAATACCATCAATTTGCCGGCACCGACGAGCAGCGCATTGCTGATTTGCAACGTGCGCTGGACGATGACAGCATCAAAGCGATCTTTGCTGCGCGCGGCGGATATGGTACGGTCAGGATTATTGACGCGCTGAATTTTGAAAAATTTGCACAAAAGCCAAAATGGATCATTGGCTTTAGTGATATCACGGTGTTGCACAGCCATCTTCATCATCATTTGCGCATAGCCAGTATACACGGACAAATGCCCAAATCGTTTGACGATAGCAGCAAAGAAGCGCTCGCTTCATTACGCAGCGCGCTATTTGGCGAACAAATGGACTTCCGCTATACGCAACAGCATTTTCCAAACCGCTCTGGCCTAGGGCAAGGTGAGCTGATAGGCGGCAACTTAGCCATTCTGCAAAGTATACTTTCTTCGGTATCGGACGGCAGCTACGATGGAAAAATTTTATTTATAGAAGACGTGGGCGAGTCGTATTACAATATTGACCGCATGCTATGGACGTTAAAACGCGCCGGTAAATTGGCTAAGCTTCAAGGACTCATTGTTGGTGGCTTCACGGCGCTTAAAGATAGCGATCCGGCTTTTGGTCAGCGTTTTGAAGAGATCATTATGAGCAGCGTTAACGACTACGACTTTCCCGTTTGCTTTGGCTATCCGGCAGGCCATATTGATGATAACCGAAGTTTGCTTTTTGGTAAATCGGTAGTGCTCCATGTTAATAACGAAGAAACGTCGCTGAATTACCTGATTTGACATTGATTATTTCCAGAAACAATCTTTTGACATTAACAATATAAAGAATAATGGGCGATAGAATTAATGGCGCAAACAACTTTGCAGCATGAAAAATGCAATAAAATCGCCAATACATTCGATTTTTTATTAAAATTATCTTTATAGTTTACAACAACGCTATTCTACTTAACTTAGCCCCGTAAAACAAATTATGATATGGTTAGGGAAACAGCGCATCCGAACCCTTTGGCTCTCGGCGAACCGATGAGCAACTTGTGTAATAGAGTTCATTTCCAACTTGATGCAAACAGCTTAGTTGAACAGACGTTGGCACGCGGACAAGGACAATTGAATGATACAGGTGCACTCTGTATTGAAACGGGTGAATTTACCGGTCGATCTCCCAAAGATCGATTTATCGTTTCAGATGAAGCAACAGTAGATCTGGTCGACTGGGGCGACGTAAACATTCCGATATCGACTGCCGTGTTTGACAAGCTCCTGGCAAAAATGAAAGATTTTGTAAAAGAAAGGGAACTTTGGATAAGCCATTGTTACGCTGGTGCAGATGAAAGATTTCGCATCAATGTAACGGCGATCAACACCACGCCTTGGGCCAATCTGTTTTGTCAACATCTTTTTATCTGCCCGAGCAACGAAGAACTGTTGCACTACATGCAAGAGTGGGTGATTTTTCAGGTTCCGGAATTTCAAGCAGATCCATCGATAGATGGCACAAGGCAGAAAAACTTTTCTATCATCAATTTCACGAAAAAAATGATTTTGATAGGCGGTACCGCCTATACTGGTGAAATGAAAAAGGGCATTTTTTCGGTGCTTAACTTTCTGCTTCCGCAACAACAGGTTTTGCCTATGCATTGTTCGGCAAATGAAGGCGCAGCGGAAGATGTCGCTCTTTTCTTTGGACTCAGCGGTACAGGCAAAACCACGCTATCTGCAGATCCGAACCGCAAATTGATCGGAGATGATGAACATGGCTGGTCTGACGATAGTATTTTTAATTTTGAGGGAGGCTGCTACGCCAAATGTATTGATTTAAGTGCGGTCAAAGAGCCCGAAATATTTGCGGCGATAAAGCAACCGGCTCTTTTGGAAAACGTATTGTTTTATCCGGACAGCAATACCGTCGATTACGGCAATGCATCACTAACCGAAAATACACGAGCGGCATACCCAATCGTGCATATCGCTAATGCGAAAATTCCGTCGACAGGCCGCACGCCTAGTCATATTTTCTTTCTTACGTGCGATGCTTACGGCGTGTTGCCGCCGATTGCTAAACTGACGAAAGCGCAAGCGATGTATCACTTTCTTTCGGGATACACGGCAAAAGTTGCGGGCACAGAAATTGGCGTTACAGAACCGCAAACTACTTTTTCTGCTTGTTTTGGACGTGTATTTCTACCGTCGCACCCAACTGCATATGCCAAGTTATTAGGCGAAAAGCTTGAACAACATCCAGAAGTACAGGTTTGGCTGGTGAATACTGGCTGGACGGGTGGCGCATATGGCGTTGGCCAACGGATACAACTAAAACACACGCGCAATATGGTGCAAGCTGCTTTAAACGGCGACCTTGCCAACCAAACGTATAAAGAACATACTGTATTTGGCGTGTGGATGCCCGAAAATTGTGCTCATGTACCGAGTACAATATTGGATCCTCGAGAGACCTGGGAAGATAAATTGGCCTACGACGAACAAGCGAACCGACTGGCGACACTTTTTAGAGAAAATTTTGAACAGTATCAGCAAGAAGCAAGCGCGGAAATTATTGCTGCATCGCCGGTATTATGCTAGCGTTAGAACGGAAGTAGTTAGAGCTGTTAGTATGTAGTACTTAGTATTTAGTATGTAGTACTTAGATAGGGACTGCTAGCATGCGTCAGTGATGGCTGTCTAATTCAAGATAATTGATAAACTTCAAAATGCGTCATGGCGAGGAAGTATGACAAAGCAATCTACATTTTAGTTTGAAAGATTGCTTCGTCGTCGTTCCTCCTACTCGCAATGCCGAAGAGCTACATGCTTGTGCAACCCTCGCTATATATAGGAAAAGGGATGTAACCCCCCCCTTTTCCTATATATTCTCTATAAAAAGACCTTTGCATGCCAACTTTCTTTGAGCGGCACTTCCCACTGGCTGTCCAGTTGATCAACCTGGGTTAACATATTGTTGAAAACAATGGTATTTTCATCTATCTGACCTGCTTTTAAAAGCGTGGTAAAAGTATCACGGCTTACCACACGGATTTGTCCATCGCTAGGCTCGCGATAGGCAAGCTGCAACCTGTCGAATAATGTAATACCTAATTCTTCTTCGATTTTTTTAAGCAGATGAACAGATTTATCAATCGAACAACCGGTCACCATAGCTTTTTCTTCGTCAACCATCAATAACAGAAACAAGTTGTGCTGGATGCGAAAGCTTCCGGCCAACTGATTGCCGTGGGCAGTCCATTGGGCGACGAAAGCTTGCAAAATTTCTTCAACACGCTTGATCTCCGTAGGTTCAAGAAAACGATTACTCTGATAAATCCAAACTCTTTTCATAGGGATATCGCTTAGTGCACGTAATAAGGTGAAATCATTAAATATACGATTACACCGGTTACTGCCACGTACATCCACATGGGATACGTAATTCTGGCCAACTTTTTATGTCGCTCATAAGCGCCCGCAATACCTCTAACAAACGTAAAAAGTACGAACGGAATAATAATGACCGATAGCAGAATGTGCGTGATCAGGATGAAGTAATAAACGTAGCGAATACTGCCCGTGCCTCCGTAAGGCGTCGAATCGGACGTCATGTGATAAGCCACGTACATCACGAGAAATGCTAAGGAACAAGCCATGCAGACTTTAACCAAAGTCTCGTGCAATTTGACTTTGCCTTTCTTAATTGCAGCTACCGCGGCAAATAATACCACGGCTGTCAAACCGTTAATCGTAGCATAAATCGGCGGCAGAAAGCTCAATGGTTTTACTTCTATACCCAAGTCTTTTAATTTAACGCCAAATAAAATAGCTACCACCACTGGTATAACAATGGATAGCGTCACGATCCACTTTTTATATTTCTTTTCTTCTTCCGTAATCATATTACTATTGCTGTTCTATTTTAGCTGGTCGGTTACGAATTTCCTCCACGACGAGCAACTTCACCTCATCTTCTAAACGGTCGACCTCCCCTTTTTGGCTAACGTCGTAAAATCCGCGAATGCGTTTGCGCGAATCGACCAGCACCAACTGATTGCTAATCAAGAAACGTGCAGCGTCTGCCGGATCAACCATCGCATCAATCAATAGATTGTGTTTGGCGTAATCAAAGATATCAGCTGATGGCTGGTAACCAATTTTCCAATGCAACTTTTCAAATCCTTTAAAAGGTTTCAAAAACTGCTGTATAGAGGCATCGGTTTCTGCTGGGTCTACTGAAATAGAGTAAAAACCAATGCGCGGATTATCCTGAAAACGTGTGGCCAATGCTTGTACATTTTCCATCATCAACTTTGAAAATGCGCTGTCTTTTGTAAAAAACAGATGCACAATACTGATGGTGGTATCAGGACCAGGGAAACTGATCTTAGCGTTGTTGTAATTGACCAGTTGTAAGTCAGCCAGTGTATGGAAAATGGTATCTGGGTATTCTCGCCCCCAATTTCGCTTCATCTCCCCGCTCAATTTCTTCTCGCCAAATACCGGAAGCGAAACATATTGATTGGAGCCAAGTCTATTGACCGCTATATACAAAAAACCTGGCACCAATAATATCAATGCCAGGAGAATTACTTTTGATTTACTTCCTTGAGTACGATTACTCATTGAGTTCCTCTTAATTATTAGTTGTTAGGAAACAAAGGATGTGATTGCAAATGGTGCAATAAATATTCTCCTTCGATCAATAACAAGACGATAAAATAAACAATAAATATAAATCCTATTGCACTGCAAATGATAAAACCTGACTTCTCAAATTTCAAGTGCATGAAATAAGCAACGATATAATATGCTTTGACTAGAGTCAACACGATGTAAATCGCGTTTAATACCATACCTTTTTCGATAACACCCCAGTGGTGAACAAAACCTAGGGCGATTAAAAACTCTAATGCTGTAAGGGCAAGAAGGATAAAGAAAACCTTCCAAATTCCTTTTTTATCCATACCGCCATGATCGTGATGATCATGAGCAGCTATATTTTCGTGATGTTGTGACATTTCGATATAAAATTATAATGCTGAAACCAATTAGATTAAATAGAAGAACGTAAATACGAATACCCACACTAAATCCACAAAGTGCCAGTATAAACCTACTTTTTCTACCATCAAATAAGTACCACGTCTTTCGAAAGTGTTATTCAATGTCATGCAAAGAATAATAATGTTCAAGAGAATACCTATGGATACGTGAAACCCGTGAAAGCCGGTAATTGTAAAGAACAAGTTGGCGAATTGCAGGGCAGCCGTGTAGGAAATATCTTTTGTAAAATACGGTGCCAACGCTTCGGCAACGGCATCACCTTCTAAACCTGTAGCTGGATTTCTACCAAACCAAAAACCTTCATGGTGCAAATGCGTCCATTCGATTGCCTGACAGCCGATGAAAAGAATACCACCTAAGATCGTCCATAGCATCCATTTGACAACTTCATGCTTTTGGTTTCTGTGTCCCGCATCAACGGCCAACACCATCGTTACCGAAGACATAATCAAAATGAAGGTCATGATACCCACGAATACCAATGGTTGTCCGTGTTCTACAATACCGGGTACCGATTGAAAAATCTTATCTGCGTCAATCCATGTAGGCTGCGCAAATTTTTGGGCGCCATAATAAAGTAAGAAGGCAGAGAATGTAAAAGCATCCGACACCAAGAAAAACCACATCATGATCTTTCCATACTCTAAGTTCCAAGGCGACTTACCACCACTCCAAGGGCCGTCTTTTACCTTATCTAATTGCGATACAGTTGTTGTACTCATTTTTTACTATTATTGATTCAAAAGTAAGAAAACATAAATATAAATCCATAAAAGATCGAGAAAATGCCAGAAAATCGTGGCTAAATTCATGCGGAATTGGTTTTTCGGAAGAGGGATCGGCTTAAGCGCCCCAATATAACATCGAACCAATACGATCAAACCCGCGATAATATGTGCCAAGTGCAATCCTGTAAATACATAGATAAACGATTGCGAGGCGTTGTTATTGATAAAGTAAATTTCCCGGCCAATTAAAATAGACCACGCATGTAATTGCACAGCAAAAAAGACTATACCGAGCACAATCGTAACCAATAAAAGCAAACGCTGTCTACCAAATTGCTCACGCTTCACCGCCTGATAGGCCAAATGCAAAGTCAAACTACTTAATACTATTACTGCTGTGCTGTAGGCGAAGGCTGTAGGCAAGATGGTTTTGATACCTTTGTCTACGCCACTGGCGGTATATACAATAAATCCGCTCGATAATGCGGCAAACATCATGAACATACCAATCATACCCAGCCAAAGATTAAATTTCTTTGCTTTTTTTGATTGGATCAATTCATCTATTTTATACTCTGTAGATTCCATTATTTCAAGGGAATAAAATCAAATAATAATACCAATTGCGTTAAAGGCAGATAGAAGAATGATGTAAACATCACTTTTCGCGCTGTTGCATCTGTCTTATGCACCGCATGTTGGAAACCATAATAGGCAAATAGCAAACCGCCGATGACCGAAACGGCTGTGAATATCCATCCGCCGAAACCGTAATACATTGGCAGAAAGCCAACCGGCACCATCAACACGGCCGATATAAAAATCATCCAGGCCGACAAACGATCTTTTTCTGTTGTAGGCAACAATCTGAAGCCTGCATTCTTGTAATCATCATCTGCCACCCAAGCGATCGCCCAAAAATGAGGAAATTGCCAAAAAAACTGGATCAGAAACAAGACCCATGGCGTAATGACAATGGCTGCTTCGCTAACCGCTGTATATTCGAAACCAAATCCGGCCGATTTAAACGCGGCATAGTAACCGATAAGCGGTGGCAATGCGCCTGGAAATGCACCCACAAAAACAGCGATCGGCGATTTTTGCTTTAACGGTGTATATACAAATGCGTACAGGATAATAGAAAAGACTGATAGCAAACCGGCCAAAAAGTTCAACCGCACCAACAGCAGTGTTCCGAAAATTCCCATGAACACACTGAGCACCAAAGCCTGTCCGGTAGTCATCCGACCAGCTGGCAAGGGCCTATCCGCCGTGCGCTTCATGAGCTTATCCAAATCGCGTTCGATAATCTCATTAAAACCATTGGCTGAACCGGTCACGAGAAAACCTCCGATAGTAAGGATTAGCCAATTGATCCAGATGATATCCCCCTGTTGCTTTGCTCCTATCAAAAATGAAATCGAAGCTGAAAACACCACGGTTAAGGTCAACCTAAGCTTTACTAATTTATTGAAATCAGAAATGAACTCTTTCATGAATACTTTACGCTAATGCTGTGTATGAACGTTTTTTACAGAACCACAAATGTCTGCAACTTTGGTCAAACTATCGTTTTAATTTTGTCATTAATAGCATCAAATAATACTGAGCGCCAAAAAACAAACTAGCCACGACCAAGTGCGTTGTCTGCGCAAACGCCGGAACATCAAACCGTGCTAGCGTAATGCCAGACAGCATTTGAACGCCTACCAGCGTTAGTACTATCCAAGCGTATTTACTTTGCAATGTCAATGAACTAAACTTATTCTTAACCAGAAAAAACAATAAAATTGCTAATCCCAGTGCCGTATAGGCTAAAATGCGGTGTACCAAGTAAGATTGTCCTAATTGTGCAATCCAATCGCTACGTACAATGCCCTGATCATTCAGATGATCAATTGTTTCGCGCACATCCGTACCGTAAACAACTTGCACCACCGTGATAACTAAAGACAATAACGCTAGTAACTTGAGTGCGCCAACACCCTGACCTCCTAAAATGCCCTTGTTGCGCAATGTCGTAGCCAAATAGAACGTATAGATACTTATGGCTACGATTACTAAAGCTAATAACATATGTACGGTAATAATCCAAGGCATTAAATTGGTAGAAACGACAATCGAGCCTAACCAAGCCTGAACCACAACCACAAAAACATTAAGAACGCTCCACCCGATAATAGATGGCTTTGTTTTGCGATAGGTAAAAGAAAAGATAGCGGAAAACAATAAACAAAAACCAGCTGCTACACCAACCAACCTATTTACATATTCTGTCCAGGTTTTGGCAGCGTTAAATTCTTCGTGCACCAAGATAGACTGGTCATTTCGAATCTGATCGGCCATCGTAGGATAGCCAAAAAACGCGACTATTTTTGCAAACCGTTGGTTCTTTTTCGCTCGGCCATCGATGTATTGTTGTTCGTAACCGGCAGGCAATTGGGAAACATCTGTTGGCGGCACAATGCGGTTAAAGCATTTTGGCCAATCGGGACATCCCATTCCTGAACCTGTACTTCTGACAATCCCTCCCGCTGCGATAACAAGAAATAAAACAATGATCGTAATCCTATTCGTTTTAATAAATCGTCTTTCAGCACTCGGATACATCGAAACCCTCTTCCTTCTACTTAATCTTTTATAAAAGAGAGGTAGGTAAAACCTACCCTTCTATAATTTCTCTATTATTTGCTTTATTCCATTCGTTCTGGATACGAATAGCTTCTTCGTTACCTTCGAAATCGTGCGGTAAATTAGAGCTCATCGTTTTAGAGAACGGTACATCTTGTGGAATAAAATCAGTATCGTGACCAGGCTTACTGTAATCGTATGGCCAACGGTATACTGAAGGAATTTCACCCGGCCAGTTACCGTGAATATGCTCAACAGGCGTAGTCCACTCTAATGTATTCGCATTCCAAGGGTTTTGTGTTGCTTTTTTACCTCTCCAGATCGAGCTAAAGAAGTTCCATAAGAAAGCTACTTGTGCTAAACCTGCGATAATCGCTGCCCAAGTAATCAACATATTTACAGAAACCCATTTTTCCATGAACGGAAATGCGGTAAATGCGTAGTAACGACGAGGAACACCATCGATACCCATAAAGTGCATTGGGAAGAATACCAGGTAAGCGCCGATAAATGTTAACCAAAAATGTAAATAACCAAGTTTAGTATCCATCATACGTCCGAACATCTTAGGATACCAGTGATAAACACCACAAAGCATACCGAAGATCGAAGCAGAACCCATAACTAAGTGAAAGTGGGCAACAACGAAGTATGTATCGTGTAAGTTGATATCCAATGCTGCGTTACCTAGATAAAGACCAGTTAAACCACCAGATACGAAGAATGAAACCATACCGATCGCAAACATCATTGCGGGTGTAAAACGGATATTACCTCGCCATAATGTAGCTATATAGTTGAAGGCTTTTACCGCCGATGGAACAGCGATAATCAACGTCGTAATCATAAATACACCGCCCAAGAATGGGTTCATACCTGTTACAAACATGTGGTGACCCCAAACGATAAACGAAAGTACAGTAATACCAACTAACGAGTAAACCATGGCATGATATCCGAAGATTGGTTTACGCGAGTTTGTAGAAATTACCTCCGAAGTTAAACCTAAAGCTGGCATAACAACGATGTAAACCTCTGGGTGACCTAAGAACCAGAACAAGTGTTGGAATAAAATTGGTGAACCACCTTCGTTTGGCAAAATCTGGCCTTGAACAACCAAGTCTGACAAATAGAATGATGTACCAACCGTACGGTCGAAGAACAATAATACGACGGCAGAAACAAGTACTGGGAAAGATAACAGACCGACAATAGCTGTCAGGAAAAATGCCCAGATGGTTAATGGCATTTTCCAAAGATCCATCCCTTTAGTACGCATGTTCAACACAGTACTTACGTAGTTAACACCACCCAATACCTGAGAAGCGATAAACAACGTCATACTCACTAACCAAAGCGTCATCCCTAAACCAGAACCTGGAATAGAGGTCGGCACGGCAGAAAGCGGCGGATAAATTGTCCAACCGGCTGATGCAGGACCACTTTCTACGAAGAATGAAGCGACCATGATCACACAGGCAACGAAGAAGAACCAATAGGATAACATATTCATCAGTGGCGACGCCATATCGCGCGCACCAAGCTGATAAGGTATTAATAAGTTACTGAATGTACCTGATAAACCAGCTGTTAATACGAAGAAAACCATCATCGTACCGTGGATCGTGACCAACGATAAGAAAAACTCCGGCTTCATTCGTCCGCCTTCAGCCCATTTACCTAAAAAGACTTCTAAAATCGGGAAATCTTTTTCCGGCCAGGCCAACTGGATACGGAATAAAATTGAAAGCACCATAGCGAAAACCGCCATCACGATACCTGTGATCAAAAATTGCTTCGCGATCATCTTATGATCTTGACTAAATATGTATTTAGTTAAGAATGTTTCATGATGATGATCATGTGCATCATGATGAGCTGCGCCGTGCGATATAACTGTACTTGACATATTCTTTTAATAATTTCTTATTTCAATTAATTTAATGAAGCTGTAGCGAGTTCTTTCGAATCTTGGGAATCTACCGCAGTAAACTCTTTTTGCAAATCTTCAGTAAAATATTTGTTTTGCGTACTTAACCACTCTTTATATTCTTCTTCGGTTACAACAACCACTTTTTTCTGCATGTTAAAGTGACCAGAACCACAGATTTTGTTACACAACATAACGTAATCATATTTCGGATCATTCATACGCTCACGCATCTCTTCTGTTGTCACCGTAGGTGTAAACTGGAAGTAGTTAGTCATACCTGGTACCGCATTGATCTGCACGCGGAAATCAGGAATATAGAAGGAGTGGATAATATCTTTAGAAATGATATGAAACCGAACAGATTTATTAACCGGAAGCACGATATCAGAAGCCTGGATATCATCCCAAGCATTTTTATCGTTAAAGTCGATACCATATGAGTTTGTTGGTGTCGTCATTTTGTAATTACGCTTACCTATAACGCCGTCGTTACCCGGGTAACGTACTTGCCACTGAAACTGCTCGCCCAATACTTCGACCTGAAGTGCTGATTTTTGCAAATCTTCTGGTACATTGGTGATCGAACGCCAGGTAAAGAAACCGAACAAAACCAATACCGTTAAAACGATGGCCGGAACAATCGTCCAGATTTTCTCGATTGTATCGTTATGCGGGTAGTAATAAGCCTTTGTTTTGGCACGCATACGATAGATGTACGGGAAAGTAAGTAGCAAAAGGTGTACGAGAACCAATACTACTGTAATGATTACCGTTGTCACGATAAACATCGAGTCGATTTTTGCACCGTGCTCGGTTACCGCGTCACGCCAAGCCCATGCTCCCCAAACCGCATATCCGTAATATACCAGGGCAAAGAATGCCACAAGGAATACGATGAATAAAACGGACTGAAACGTGTTGTTTGCGAATGGATTGTATTTTCCATTCATTTTACGCGTTAGTTCGTAAATAGACAATACCTTACCAATCACCGCCACGATCGTACATACAATTAAGAATAAAAGGATGTAGTAGGTGATGTTTTTATAAACCTGCGGATCAATCTGTTTCTCCGGCTCCGGCGTACTTGTTGACGAAGCCGTTGTTGAACCAGCTGAAGCATCGTCAGCAGAAACCGAATCCGTTGCTGCTGAATCAGCAGCAGCCGTGTCAGACGCAGCAGAAGTATCAGCAACCGCTGAAACCGAAGTATCTTGAGCTAATGAATCTTGCTGAAGGGCAAAACTAGGTGTAGAGAACAATAATCCTACGGCTAGTAAGCATCCCAACACGGCTTTGAATCTGTTATTAATTTTCAATTTCATTTCTTATTAAGACGTTTAAACGTTTTATGCAATGATTAGCAACTATATTTGGTGATGTAAACTCTCGTCCATAAACGGATGGTTTTTCGGAGCTAACGGATGCTTGCTGAATTTTGTCAATACCAGGAAGGTAAATAAACCAACAAAACCAATAGCAGTTCCTATCTCTGTGAAACCAAATCCGCGATGCGTTTCAACCGTACCAGGCATAATCATAATGTAGTAATCCAACCAGTGACCACATAATAACAAGATAGCAACGAACAACATCATGCCTTGTTTACGCTTAGCGTCACGATCTACCAACAGCAACAACGGCGCTACAAAGTTAATGATAATGCTCAACCAGAACCAAGGCTTGTACTCAGGCTCCCATCTTTTGTAAAAATAAACCGTTTCCTCTGGAATATTCGAGTACCAAATCAACATAAACTGTGCAAACCACACGTAGGTCCAGAAGATCGAGAAGCCGAACATCAATTTACCTAAATCGTGTAAGTGGTTTTCATTAACCCAGTTCATGTAGCCTGCGCGTTTCACCAAGATGGTGATCACGACAATAGCAGCGATACCGCTTACCCACATCGCTGCGAAGTTGTACCAACCGAACATCGTCGAAAACCAATGTGCCTCTAACGACATGATGGTATCGAAAGACCAGATTGGTGTGGTAAAACCAAAAATTACCAAGAAGATAGCCGAAAGCTTGAAGCTCTTCTTATATGAATTTAAACCACCTTCTAAATCTTCTTTGTAGGATAGTTTGGTCAAAATAAAAGCAAAAATGCTATACGATCCCATGAACAGGATTTGACGAATCAAAAATCCAGGTACATTAAGGAAAGCCGATTTACCGGCAACAAGCTTGTCATAGTTAGCATGTTCAGGATCGGTAATACCTTCCACATTCCAGTGGTGGTATAGATTGTGCGATGTTAAACCAAAGCCTACGATGATCAATAAAATGACCGACGCGATTGGTAAAACACCAGCCATCGCCTGTGGAATACGGAGTAAACCCGCAGACCAACCAGACTGTGTAACCATTTGGAGTGCTACGAAAAAAGCTCCAGCGGCACATACACAAGTGAAATAATAACCCATCAATAATAGGTTTGCGTACGTACGTTCAACCATAATATGGTCACTTGATATTAAACCCAGAACAATGGCTATAATACCAACAGCAATACCAGCTAAACTGAGTATCTTGGCGATACCAGCAAATTGGAATTTTTCGCTGAAATTATAATCGTGATGATGATTGTGAGTTCCCATTTACTATATTGATGTTAGATTATTTTTTTTGTAATTCGTGTACATACATAACTACCTGCCAACGCTCTTCTGGCGACAACTGCGAAGCATGCGAGCCCATGGAGTTATGACCATAGTAAATCGTGTGATAGATTTTACCGTCTGTCAAATCGCTCATTAAACCACCTCTGGAAGAAGAAGCTGCATCCGATTTTTGGTAAGATGGTGGTGGCGGAAATGTTTCCAACGAACGCGTACCGCGTGAATCGGTCACCGAGCGTTCTTTTGTAATCGGCCCATCCCCTTTTCCTTCTTTACCATGGCATACCGCACAATACGTGTGAAATAGTGCATCACCTTTCGCAAGGTTTTCTTTTGTTATGGTTAACGGACTCGTTAGTTCCCGTCCCGCTCGTTCGTATTCTTCTAGTGAGTTTGCAAACTCAAAGCGTTCGAAACCGATTGGGTTAGTACCTGCCGGTGGCGTTTGCGCCGTGATACCGTTTTTAAAATTTTCATTTGGCTGATCCGGATTGAATGCAATCGGATCGTACATATTTCTGGAGAATTCCCATCCTGTACTGCGTGTTTTCCCATCGCCACAGCTGGAAACTACTGCAGCCAGAGCAAATGCAGCACATACAGATCCAAGAAAAGTCTTCTTATTCATAGCTAACATATTTTCTTTCATTGTATTTAACTTCAACCGCACCTGCATCTTTCAATAACGATTCAACCAAAGCGTGGTCAGCGTTCTCATGAGCATCAACTGCAATAATAAAACGATCATCTGACGCGCGCAAGTCCATCACCCGTGGTGTACGACCTGGAAACAAGTGGTTACGGAAAAAGAATGTAGCCACCATACCGAGCGCACACAGTAAAATCGTCACCTCGAATGTAACCGGTACAAAGTTTGGCAATGGTAATGATGGTTTACCACCAATATTCATTGGCCAATCATGTGCCATCGTGAAGTACAACAAGCTAAAACCTAGACAGGTACCCAAGGCGCCGAAACAAAACGCTGCAATGGGTAGACGAGATGGTTTTACACCCAATTTAGCTTCTATTCCGTGAATAGGCATTGGCGTGAAACAATCATATATGCTGATATTGTTTGCTTGCAATTTTTCAATCCCATGCATCATATCATCGGGATCAGCAAAACTACCTAATATATATTTTGTATTGCTCATTGCTATTATTTTTGTTTTAATGCGTTAATATCCTCTTGTGTAACCGTATCGTACTTATCCAATGAGTTCGCAAAGTGTTGCACCTGCTCTGCAGGGAATGCACCTTCTTGTGCCAACTTGGTTTTTTGTTGTAACGAAGCAGATTTCAATAACAATTTCACCTCTGCAATCGCGATACCTGGTAAGAAACGTAAGAACAACAAGAACAACGTGAAGAATAAACCGATCGAACCAACGAAGATACCAACGTCTGTCCATGTCGGGTAAAACATTGCCCAGGATGAAGGCAAATAATCACGGTGCAAAGAGGTCACGATAATTACGAAACGCTCAAACCACATCCCGATGTTTACCACGATAGATAAAATCCAGGAGATTGGAATACTGGTACGAATTTTCTTGAACCAGAACAACTGTGGAGAGATCACGTTACAGGTCATCATCGCCCAATAAGCCCAGGCGTACGGACCAGCAACACGATTGGCAAAAGCATACATCTCATATTCTGATCCAGAATACCATGCTACGAAAAGCTCCGTCAAATAAGCGATACCTACGATAGAACCTGTCGTCATGATGATTTTGTTCATCGACTCGATGTGGAACATGGTGATGTAATCCTCAAAGTTCATCACCTTACGAAGGATTAACAACAAGGTTTGTACCATGGCGAAACCCGAGAAGATCGCACCCGCAACGAAGTAAGGCGGGAAGATCGTGGTGTGCCAACCCGGAATAACCGACGTTGCAAAGTCCATGGATACAATGGTGTGTACAGAAAGTACGAGTGGTGTAGAGATACCGGCAAGAATCAAGGAAACGATTTCAAAACGTTGCCATGTTTTTACCGAGCCATTCCAGCCAAACGATAAAACACCATATATCTTTTGCTTTAAGCCTGTTGCGCGGTCACGAACAGAAGCGATATCTGGCAAAAGACCACAGTACCAAAACACTAAAGAAACGGTAAAGTAAGTCGAGATCGCGAACGCATCCCATACCAAAGGTGAGTTAAAGTTTACCCAAAGTGAACCAAACTGATTTGGCAAAGGGAAAATCCAGTACGCCAACCAAGGACGACCCATGTGGGCAACAACATACGTAGCCGCACAGATTACGGCGAAGATCGTCATCGCCTCTGCAGAACGGTTGATGGAGTTACGCCAGTTTTGGCGGAAAAGTAATAATACGGCTGAAATCAACGTTCCGGCGTGACCGATACCTACCCACCATACAAAGTCGGTGATATCCCAAGCCCATCCTACTGTTTTATTCAGACCCCAAGCACCGATACCCGTCCAAAACGTGTATCCGACACTCACAACCCACAACATAGCACCTAGAACAGCGACGGTGAAGCCGATCCACCAAGCTTTGTTGGGTTTATTCTCAACCGGTAACAAGATGTCATCAGTCACTTTTGCATAAGTGATGTTCTTGCCGGTTATTAATGGTTCTCTTAATATTGATTCGTTATGCGATGACATAATTGCTTTATTTCAGATTACAATAAAATTACGCTTCAAATGAGTTTCTAACTTTCGTCATGTAGCCAATGTTTGGTTGAACATTGATCTCTTCCAAGACGTAGTAGATACGTTCGCTACGTAAAGCTTTAGAAACTTCGGAGTTTGGATCGTTCGCATCACCAAAGATCATAGCATTTGCGCTACATACTCCAGAACATGCTAATTTGATATCACCGTCTTTCAATGGACGACCTTCGATCTTCGCTTGAAGTTTACCTGCTTGAATACGTTGAATACACATCGAACATTTTTCCATTACCCCACGTGAACGTGTTGTTACATCCGGGTTCAATACCAATTGTGTAAACTCGTTGTTCAAGTAGTTGTCAAAACGTGAATCATTCCAGTAGTTAAACCAGTTGAAACGACGTACTTTATATGGACAGTTGTTTGCACAGTAACGTGTACCGAAACAACGGTTATAAGCCATGTGGTTTAATCCTTCCGAAGAGTGAACGGTTGCCAATACCGGACAAACTGTTTCACATGGAGCGTGCTCACAGTGCTGACACATCATCGGCTGGTGAACAACTTTCACGTTTTGGAAATCGTTCAAGTTGGCGATATCATCTTCTTTCGTGTAATCAACTCCATCCTCTTCGATCGTATAATAACGGTCAATACGCAACCAGTGCATCTCACGACGACGGCGAACCTCGTCACGACCAACAACCGGGATGTTATTCTCAATGTTACAAGCTACGATACAAGCACCACAACCTGTACATGCATTTAAGTCTACTGCCATTACCCATTTGTGACCTGGCGACTCAAATTTGTTCCACAAATCGTAAGACTGGTGGTTATCAGCGAAACGACCCGACTCTGACGCTGGGTTTTTCAAATACTTCGCGAATGTTGTCTCCCGAATAATATTTCTACCCTCGATCGTATGGTGTGTTTGCGTTTGCGCTAATTCGTATGTTCTCGATACTTTCGCAATCTTCACTTTTGCTACCGTTTGCGTAAGGCCATTTTTAACCGAAGCAAATGGATAAGCGTTGATACCCACGTTGTTACCCGCTTTACCAACTTTCGTACGTCCGTAACCAACGGCTACAGCAGCGGTACCCAATGCCTGGCCTGGTTGAGCCAAGACAGGTAACTCTACACTGTAATTATTTCCTTCGACCGTTACTACACTGTTTTCTCCCAAACCTAAGGCTTCGATATCTTTAGGGTTAAGAGCAACATAGTTGTCCCAAGTTACTTTAGAAACCGGATCAGGCAATTCTTGTAAGAACGCATTGTTCGCAAAACGACCGTCACGGATCGCCGCAGATTCGTAAAGCGCCAACTCGAAACCTTCGCCAGCTAATGATTTAGCAAACGCTTGTAGATTTGCAGCAGCAGCTTGTACGTTGCCGGTGAAAGCATAATTACCAGTAGCTAGTTTACCTTTATATTCAAAACCTGTTTGCAAAACATCTTTCCATTTTTTGCTGCTACCAGCCAGGATTTGTGTTTCCCAAACGTTTTTAACAAACTCGAAAATGTTGGTGATGTTACCTGCCCAGATCAACAAACTTTGCTCTGCCTGACGAGTGTTAAATACCGGATTGATAGTTGGCTGAACAATGGTGTAGTAGCCTTCTCTCGAAGATTCATCACCCCAAGACTCCAGGTAATTGCTTGTAGGGGCGATAACCTGTAATTCCGAAGCTGTTTCATCTGCACGATCAGCAAAAGATAACGTAAACTCGATCTTTGCCAAGGCATCTTTAACCGCTTTGGCGTCAGCATAATCGTATAACGGATTTGAATTAAGGAATAAAACAGCACCTACACGACCTGCATTTGCATCAGCTAGGAAGGTCGCAAAAGCTTCTTCTGATCCTTGGTGTTTTTTAGAGAAGTTATCTAAATCGATTACCGTGCCGTAAGCGCCGATCGCCACGTTGATCGCATTCGCCAACGTTTGTGCATCAACACTGTTTGATCCGGCAACAACTACCGCCTGGCCTTTATTTTTCAATAACTCTTGTGCTGCGAGCTTGATCGCTGTAGCTGCACGTTGATTACCTGTAAGTGCACCTGGTAACGATGAACCGGTAACCTCATTATATAATGAAATTAAAACAGCACCTTCTTCTGATGGCTTAACCGCAATACGAACATCGGCATTAGTACCTGTCATACTCATACCCGATTCAAACTGGATATGGCGTGACATCTTACCGCCTTCTAACGATTTGTAGTTTCTGTTTTTGATATAATCTTGCGTATGCTCTTCGCCGTCTAACCAGGTTCCTAAGAAGTCTGCACCAACAGACAAAACAACAAGCGCTTTTTCAAAATCGTAAGCAGGGATAACCGCTTTGCCGAAGCTTAGCTCGTTGGCCTTGCGAATACCCGAATAAGAGATCGGATCTACCTGAACAAGTGTAGTTGTTGGGAAAGATTCTTTAAAAGCTGCGATAGCTTGTAACGTGGATACGCTATTGATCGTTCTGGAAACGATAGTAACTTGTTTACCCGCATTAGTCGCTTTCACTAACGCCTGCTTAACCGTTGTATCTAGTTTATCCCAAGCTACTTCTTTTCCGCCAATCTGTGGGTTTTGCAATTTGTTGGTCATATCGTACAAATCCAATACCGACGATACTGTTGCGGACTCTGTACCTTGCACTAAACCAACTGCATTAGGGTTTGCTTCCACCAAAATAGGACGACCTTCGCGTGTTCTGATCAACACACTCTGCCCGTTAAATGATGAAGCGTAATAATTTGGAATACCTGGTGTTATTTCTTCTGGTTTGATAACGTAAGGCACGGCTTTATGAACCGGTGTACGATTACATGCGGCCAATGTCACAGCTCCCAAACCGAATCCCAAAGCTTTCAAGAAGTCACGACGAGGTGTCTTCGTGCTCAATCCAGCTTCGTTCAATACATCTTCTACAGGAATAGGCTCGGCAAACTCACCTTTGCTTTTTTCTACGAAAGCAGGTGTTTGTTGCAATTCCTCCAAACCTTTCCAATATTTTTTGTTGCTATCCATTTAAGCTTTATATTAAAGATTGCGTATTTTCTTATTTAATTATTAATAGTGACACTTACCACACTCTAAGCCACCGATCATTGCGGCAGTCATTTTCTCACCTTTCTTCAACTTTTCGTGCGCTTCGATCAATTGATCGTAATAAGCGTTGTCTGTATTCACTTCTGTCGTTCTGTGACAATCGATACACCACTTCATTGTTAAAGGAGAGTATTGGTAAATCTCTTCCATTGTTTCTACTGGACCATGACATGTCTGACATTCAACACCAGCCACCACAACGTGTTGCGAGTGATTGAAGTAAGCGAAGTCTGGCAAATTATGTACTCTTACCCACTGAATAGGTTTCGGGTTGTTACCATATTCACGTGTTTCCGGATCGTAATCCAATGCTCTGTAGATTTTTGCGATTTCCGGAGAAAGCTCGCCATCGTAGTGATCAGAAGCTGTTACGGTATTGTGACAGTTCATACATACGTTAGCAGACGGGATAGAAGCATTTTTCGATTTAAATGCACCACCGTGACAATATTGACACTCAATCTGGTTTACACCGGCGTGAATCTGATGCGAGAACTTAATTGGTTGCACCGGCTCATATCCTTGGTGAACACCAACATTCCAAAGCGTATTCCAACCCAAGACAGCAAGGAAGGCAACCAGCATTAATACCGCAAAACCAACTAGCTTTTTGTTTTTTAAGAAGGCTTGCGCAAACTTCGCAAAACGATTTTCCTCTACTTCCTCGTTACGGGCTTGTGCTGCTTCAATAGCTGCCTGATTATTGGCAATTACTTTTTCAAGTGTGCGGATAACGCGATTTAAAACAACAAGAATGATAACCGCCAAAACCACGATAGCGATCAAACCGACAATCATAAAGGTATTTGCATCGTCCGACTGCCCAGCACCTCCACCCTGCTCGCCGCCAGCTGGCTTTTCCGCAGCTTTCGCCTCTTCGTCTTCTACGTAAGCAATGATGCTTTTAATTTGGTCGTCTGACAAATCGGTGAATGCAGTCATCACCAAATTGTTATTCTCTTCAAAAATCTGAACAGCGGTAGGATCACCCGAGGCAACCATTGCCTGTGAGTTACGGATCCACTTCACCAACCATTCTTCATCATGTCGCTCGGTCATTCCGGCCAAAGCCGGTCCTACTACTTTTTTAGTCACACTGTGACATGTTGTACATTTAGACTTGAAAAGCGTCTGACCCTCTTTAACGTCCTGCGCATGCGACATTGTAACGGCAAATAACAACATCAAGCTAACGGACATTGTCTTCGCAAGTTTTCCCAATACGGATGAGATATTTCTCATATTTAGCACTTTATACTATTTATTTATGATATAAAACTTTTAAAATACGTCGTCTAAATGGTCTAAACCCTCCAAACAATGCACAAAAGTATAACTATTTAAGGAATCACTGACAATTTAATGACGCAAATTATCAATTTAAAACCATTCTAAATAACTCGCTAAATGGCACCGTAAACGCTGTTTTTGCCGGATATCGACCCTCGATTTAACGAATATAAAAAGGCAAATCTCTGCATAAATTCTTGACACGCAGAAAACAAAGATCGGTATTAAATTGTCGATCTTTATAAACATGGAAACAGCGCTGTTATATCTTACATTTTTTGCCTTTATTTGCTTGTCTTGTCGCCAGGCTCCACAATCGCAGGTACAGGCCGAAGAAATCTTTACAACTATGAGTGATACATCGAAATACAATAAATTAACAAAGGAAGAGGAATATGTGATCCTGCACAAAGGTACAGAACGTCCTTTTACGGGCGAATTGCTAGACAATAAAGCAGAAGGCACCTACGTATGCAAACGTTGCGACGCCCCGCTTTACCTTTCGAAAGACAAATTTGAATCCCACTGTGGATGGCCAAGTTTTGACGATGAGATACCGGGCGCCGTAAAACGCGAAACGGACATGGACGGCCGTCGGGTAGAAATTTTGTGTGCTAAATGCGGCGCGCATCTGGGGCACGTGTTCGAGGGAGAGCGATTTACCGCTAAAGACACCAGACACTGTGTCAACTCCCTCTCTATGAAATTTGTTCCTACAAAGAAATAGACGATTCGCGGATAATCAGCTCACAAGGTATCGTGAGTTGACGCGGCTCTTTTAATTTTCCTTCGATTTCGGCAATTAATGTGTGTATAAGTTCACGCGTTAATTGCTCGATATCTTGTGAGACCACCGTTATCGAAGGATCGTGCAATTTGAATAGTGTATGCTCATCAAAAGCAACCATTTTAGGCAAAGCCACCTTGCACGACTTTAGCGCTTTCAACCCTTTGACCGCTAGATAATTTGTGGCAAACAGCACAGCATCCAGCTTATTATCGACAACAAACTCATTGATCTGATCTTTTGCTTCTTCATCTGGCGTTTCCATATGGAGCTTTTTGATAAATGACTGCATCCGAAACTCGTCCATGGCCTCCATATAACCATCAAGACGATCGCGCATCTGCGTTTGATTAGAATAAAGCGATATCAAACCAATACGCTTATTTTGCCCCTCCAACAAGTGCTTAGTTGCCTCATAAGACCCGTGTTTATTATCAGAAACAACATAATTGGTATAAACAGAAGGCACAAAACGATCGAACAACACCAATGGTATATTACTTTGTTTGATATGCGAAATAGTTTCTTCTAATCCTTCGGAAGGCGTAATGATAAAGCCGTCAACCTGACGATCGATAAAAAGCTGAATCAACTCTTTCGCTTTGCTTTCATCGTTATCCATACTACAGTAAATAATATGATAACCCGCTTCATATGCGCGTCTTTCGATGTGTTTAGCAACATTGGAAAAGAAAGGATTGGCGATATCTTCCACCAGGAGTCCCAAAATTTTGGTTTGTCCGGTGCGCAAGCTTTTAGCCAGTTGATTAGGTTTGTAACCAACCTTTTTAACGTAATCCAATACACGCTTAGTTAAGGCCTCACTGATTCTTTTTTCTTTTGCCTTATCGTTCAAAATAAACGAAACAGTCGTGACCGATATACCCAAAGCCTTCGCAATATCGCTGATCAACACTCTTTTTTTCATACAGGGTTTATATTTATTTTCGCATCCCAATCTACTAAATATTTTTAGCAAATGGCAGCACGTAGCTAAAAAAATATTTTGCTAAAAGGTTTTATTATTCTTCCTACTTTTCGTAATATTATCTCTTCAAATGTTTTACCCTGTTCAGCATTCGATAACTAAATCAAGACGTAAACGGGAAAAATTTGGGACGCAACAATTATTGCAAACAACATATCATGCTAAAAAAATACATTATTGGCGCGGGACTTCTTGCTACTGCATGGAGCATGCACAGCGCGCAAGCACAACAACTCACTAATCAAGTTAATTTACTGATAGGCACAGGCGGACACGGACATACGTATCCCGGCGCCACCGTCCCTTTCTCAATGGTACAATTAAGTCCGGACAACGGTAAAGGCGGCTGGGATTGGGTAAGTGGTTATCACATTTCTTCAGATAGCATTGCTGGCTTTAGCCATATGCATTTAAGCGGAACGGGGATCGGCGACTGGCTCGATATTGCTGTGATGCCGATGACCGCGCCTGTACATCAACAGCTTGTAGATACGCGTGTGAAGTTTTCGCGCACGAATGAACAAGCAACGCCGGGCTATTACCGCGTAAAACTTGACAACAACATCACCGCCGAATTAACAAGCACCGAACGTGTCGGTTTTCACCAATATACATTTCCAGCGGGCACGAAGAAACCGACAATACGGCTTGACCTCGATCATACTTATAACTGGGATAAGCCTTTGGAAACCGAAATCGTTGTGGTTAATGATAGTACGCTAATCGGTAAGCGCTATTCGCAAGGCTGGGCCAACCGCCAGCAGGTGTATTTTGCGCTACGCACATCTGCGCCCGTTAAAGAATATTTGCTGAATGGCGCTGTTGTGACCGACGCGCAAAAACAAACCAGCATCATTAACGATGGCAAAAAAGGAAAAGCAAAAGCTGTAAATGCACAGTTGGTCTTTGCGGAAAATAGTGCCGTGCAAGTTAAAGTGGCTCTGTCCATGACTAGTGAAGCCAAAGCGCTAGCCGCGCTGAATGAAATACCCAACTGGAATTTTACTGCGATAAGAAATCAGGCGCAACAAAAATGGGAAAGCGAGTTGGGCAAAATCAAGGTAGAATCAAAAGACCAGAATTTGAAGACCATCTTCTATTCGGCACTTTACCATACCGCTGTCGCTCCTACCCTGTATTCTGACAGCGATGGCGAATACAAAAACTACAAAGGTGAATTGCATAAAATGCCTAACGGCGAACAGCGCTATACTTTTTTCTCGTTATGGGACACGTTCCGCGCACTAAAACCGCTTTTTACGATTACGCAGCCCGAGCGCTACACAGCGATCTTAAACAGCCTCTTAGCTTTTCACGATGAAAACGGCTTGTTGCCGGTATGGGATCTCAGCACATTCGAAACCAATACCATGACAGGCTACCACGCTATCCCGGTATTGGCCGACGCGATCTTAAAAGATTGGCCGGGCATCGACCAGGAGCGCGCCTACCAAGCCATGCGCAACAGCGCTTTCCAAGAGATACGCGAAGTACCGGCTTATATCGAATATGGCTATGTACCACAAGATGTTAATGGCGGAAGTGTGACCAAGACGCTAGAATATGCGTTTGACGATTACTGCATCGCGCGTGTAGCGCAAAAATTGGGCAAGCAAGATGATGTTGTCCTTTTCACCAAACGGGCTAAAAATTACATCCATCATTTTGACCCGCAAACGGGCTTTATGCGCGCCAAATATAAAAACGGAAAGTTTGTCGAGCCGTTTGACCCGTTTTATTCCGAGCATGATTTTGATAAAAGCCAGTATATTGAAGGCAACGCTTGGCAACACTCGTTTTTCGTGCCACATGATGTGCGCGGGTTGGCGAAATTATTCCCGGCAAAAAACGGACTAAGCGCCATGTTGGACACTTTATTTACAGCACCTTCGCATATGACGGGCGAAAACCAATCGCCAGATGCTAGCGGATTCATCGGTCAGTATGCGCACGGCAATGAGCCGAGTCACCACATTGCGTACATGTATGCTTACATCGGTGAAGCCTGGAAAACGCAGGAAAAAATTCGCCATATCGTAGACTCGATGTATCACAATCTTCCTGATGGCTATGCGGGCAATGAGGATGCCGGACAAATGAGCGCCTGGGCAGTGTGGTCGATGATGGGCCTTTACCCTGCTTCGCCTGTTGGCGGCGAGTATGTATTTGGCAGTCCAAGCCTCGATCGCGCAAGCATCAGCATGCCGAGCGGAAAAACATTTACTATTGTCGCGAACAACAATGCCAAAGAAAATGTGTACATCAAATCGGCAAAACTGAATGGTAAGCCGTATACGAAGGCGTACATCACACATGAAGACATGTTGAAGGGCGGCGAACTGGTTTTTGAGATGTCGGATAAGCCGAATAAGAAATTCGGAAAGAAAAAAGGCAGCTGGCCCACCTCTATGGAAAATTAGCCGAAGCCCAAACTATACGACAAAACGACAGGCAACAAGTTGGGTATAGTTATTGATTAATAGCTAAGGAAGGAGAAATAATAATGACTGATTTTAATAACATAAACATTCAGGACCTGCCGAATAACGAAGCCAACAACGCTAATGATTTCTACGACAACTTTCGTGTAAAGCTGAATACAGTAGAACAGTTCCCAAGTTTGTATACGTTCAAATTTATCGTAAAAGCTGACCAGGAAAAGCTAGATGAGGTGAAAGCGATTTTCACGCATCCAAGTACGAAATTTGCAGAAAAAGAATCTTCCGGTGGAAAGTACAAATCGATTACGGTAGAAACGTTTGTCAGCCATGCTGAAGACGTGATTGATTACTATAAAAAAGTATCAAAAATAGAGTCGGTTATTATGCTGTAAGCAACCGAATAAATCACAAAAAAAGTGCTGTCATTGTGGCAGCACTTTTTTTATATATCGTCGGAGCTATTAGCGCCAATCAACAGAACAAGAAACTGGCTTGCAGCCATACTAATCGATATAAAAGAAATATCTACTCGACCAATTATACCTACTTAAAAAGTCATCTTTCACTTGGTCATAGTGTGTATGAAACCAAGAAATGAATCGCTTGGCATCGCCGCGTTCATCTGCATGTATGGCCGCGTCTGATATTCTTTGCTGTGCTGGATTGTAAATAAAGGAAACAGCCGTGTGTTTTGCAGAATCTGTTTCACCTCGCCAGTTCCAATCAAACTTCACCACCTTGCCTTCAAAACGCTCACTCAGGACGAAAGCGATTTCTCCGTATTCAATACGTCTGTTCTCTGCAGAAACAGCAGGAAAGACATGCAGCGTTAGCATATTATTCATCCGTGTGCCGTAGTAGATTGCCGACCTCCAAAAAGGCTTGCGTGCTGCGTGTAAACGTTGGATAAGCACGTCTTCGCCATAAAAAGTTGCTTCGCCGACTTTATTGATCAGGATATCGATCGTTTTGGGAGCTCCAAGGCTCAACAGCGCAGTATTTTGCATAATGGGAGCCCAATCTTTAAGCAAGGAATCGCTAAATGCGTAAAATCCTCGTTCCACGGCTACATCTACACAAGAGGTATCGAAGATTTTGCCACAAGACCGTTCACGAAGATTGATGATCCGACCTGCTGTTACGGGATCGGCAAATACGTAAAGTCCATAACATTTTGCATGGTCAAACAAATGGCCATTGGCCTGCAGCGATGTTAGAACATGCTTATTCAACTTATGCGCATAATCGAACAAAGGAACACCGTCTGGAGAGAAACGAAATGCTGTCCATTCATGAAGATTGAGCAGCAATGTATCAGGCAACTTTGCCACGAGCAGCTCTGCTAATTCAGGTAGATTTTTGGGCTGTTGCGCAGTGCTGACTGCGAACACCAAGGAGAGCACTATGCTTAAGTAGATTCTCATAGCAATAAGATGCTTGTTCCACTATTTTTCCATAAAAAAAGCTGCACCATGAAGGTGCAGCCTGTAAATTATATCCGCAAAAACTTACGCGTTAGGCGCGTCGTTTGCGGGTTTTTGTTCTTGTTTTGGCTTGTCTTCACGCGGCGGACGAGGCAACAATACTTTACGAGAAAGTTTCATTTTACCTTGCTTGTCGATATCCAACAGTTTCACGCTCACTACATCGCCTTCTTTGAATACGCCATCCATGTTTTCCAGACGGGTCCAATCGATTTCGGAAATGTGCAATAAACCATCTTTGCCTGGCATAATCTCAACGAAAGCACCGAAAGGCATGATTGATTTTACTTTTCCTTCATAGATCTCTCCAATTTCAGGTTTTGCAACAATCGCTCTGATACGTGAAACCGCTGCATCAATAGCCGCTTTGTTGTCTGCGAAAATCTGTACGATACCTTTACCGTCAATCTCTTCAATCGAAATTGTAGATCCGGTTTCGCGTTGCATCTCTTGGATGATTTTACCACCAGGTCCGATAATTGCACCGATAAATTCTTTATCGATGGTGATCGAGATGATGCGTGGTGCATGTGGTTTGTAATCTTCACGAGGTGCAGCAATCGTTTTCTTCATCTCGTTCAAGATATGCAAACGCGCTTCTTTAGCTTGATCCAGGGCTTGTGTCAACACTTCCCATTTCAAGCCATTGATCTTTAAGTCCATCTGACAAGCAACGATACCATTTTCGGTTCCCGTTACTTTAAAGTCCATATCACCCAAGTGATCTTCATCACCTAAAATATCCGAAAGAATAGCATATTTACCGCTGTTTTCATCGGTAATCAAACCCATTGCGATACCTGATACCGGCGCTTTTAACTTAACACCAGCATCTAGCAATGCAAGCGTACCCGCACAAACCGTAGCCATGGAAGATGAACCGTTAGATTCCAAAATATCCGATACGACACGAATGGTGTATGGATTTTCGTTTCCTTCTGGAAGTACTTGTTTCAACGAACGCATTGCCAAGTTACCATGTCCTACCTCGCGACGACCTGGACCACGGTTTGGTCTAACTTCACCCGTTGAAAACGCCGGGAAATTATAATGTAAAATGAATTTGTTGTAACCGTGAATAAAGGCACCATCAATCATTTGCTCATCATCTTTCGCACCTAAGGTAACCGATGTTAACGATTGCGTTTCTCCACGTGTAAATACCGCAGAACCGTGCGCAGCAGGCAAATAATCAATTTCAGACCAAATCGGGCGCACTTTACGCGCATCACGACCGTCTAAACGAATACCTTCGTTGAGCACCAAGTTACGCACCGCATCGTATTGTACATCGTGGTAATATTTTTTAGCTAAGAATTTTGTTTCCTCATCAAGCTCTTCGCCTAACGTTTCAAAGAAAGCAGCGCCTATTTCCGCAAATTTCTCTGTACGCTCGTGTTTTGTAGATCCAGATTTTGCAACGGCATATACTTGATCGTATGTTGCTGCAAAAGCTGCTTCACGTAATTCTAAATTGGAAGGCTCGTGATTAAACTCACGCTTTACTGAAGAACCTACCAAGTTAGCAAGCTCCACTTGTGCTGCCACTTGTTTTTTAATCGCATCATGTGCAAAAGCAATTGCTTCTACCATATCGGCTTCCGAAATCTCTTTAGATTCACCTTCTACCATGACGATATCTTGCGCAGATCCAGCTACGATATATTCTAACGTCGCATTTTCCAATGCAGACAATGTTGGGTTGATAACCAATTGACCGTCAACTTTTGCTACGCGAACTTCCGATATCGGACCGTTGAACGGAATATCTGAAACAGCTAATGCTGCCGATGCTGCCAAACCAGCTAATGCATCAGGCATAATATCTTTATCGGCAGAAATCAAGGAAATCATCACTTGCGTATCTGCGTGATAGGTTTCTGGGAATAATGGGCGTAGCGCTCTATCAACTAAACGAGAAATCAAAACCTCATAGTCTGATAGTCTTGCTTCACGGCGAAGAAACCCGCCTGGGATACGTCCTGTTGACGCATATTTCTCCTGATAATCTACGGATAGCGGAAGAAAATCAACACCAGCCTTTGCTTCACGGGCTGAAACAACGGTTGCTAACAACATCGTATCACCTTGTTTTAATACGACTGATCCATCAGCTTGTTTAGCTAATTTTCCTGTAGATAACTCGATCGGGGCTAATCCATTGCCTAAGTCGATCGTAACTTTTTTTTCGTTATAACTCATTTGTAATTCATTTCGGCATACGTTTTCATCTTTATTATATCGTATACCCTCTTTTTTATAGACCTTTAAAATCAACACAAAGGTAAATAAAATTTATACTTAATAGCTTAGGTAACAAAAAAACTATATAGGTGTATTTAGATTGCCTAACAGGGTCTTTTTTTTGGCCTATTTTGCGGGTCTTTTGTTTTTCAATTTTTGGGGATATTCTCTGCAAGTCCTATTTACGCCCATATCAGGTAAGAACAGGCGATCACAACTACGGCTATTTACGGAGTGAGAAAAGGCGATTATGATACAAATGTTCCGCAGGATGGAGAAGCAACACAGCCAATTGACAGCCTAAACATCGTGTACAAAAAAAGCCAGCTACTTGCGTGGCCGGCTTTTAATACTTTACTACTGATAGCTTATTTGATGATATCACGTAAACCTAATGCTTTGATGATAGCACGGTAACGGTTGATATCTTTTTTGTACAGGTAAGCTAATAATGAACGACGTTTACCTACTAACATTTGTAGGGAACGTTGTGTGTTAAAATCTTTTCTGTTTTTTTTCAAATGCTCTGTTAAGTGAGCAATTCTCTTCGTGAATAAAGCTACTTGTCCTTCTGCAGAACCAGTGTTGTCTGCTGCACCTGCAAATTCTGCAAAGATATCAGCTTTGTACTCTTTACTTAAATACATCTCCTGAATAATATTAAAGCGTTAAAAATTTAATTAATTGCGTGCAAAGGTAGAAATTAAAAATTAAAAAGTCAAAATTAAAAAGGAAGAAGTTAAAAGTCAAAAGTGAGAAGTTAAAAGTGAGAAGTCAAAAGTCAAAAGTGAGAAGTGAAAAATCAATAGCGGTCTGTATTACTCCATACGCAATACCCAATACGCACTACTCATTACCCAATACGCATTACGCACTACCAAATACTAACTACTAATTACTAAATACTAATTACTCACTACTCACTACTCACTACTCACTACTCATTACCCACTACTCAATACCCAATACTCAATACCCAATACTAATTACTAAATACTAACTACTAAATACTCACTACTAATTACTCCCCAAGCACCACATGTTTGATATTTTTTCGATCGTAGGTATAAACAATATGCACATCACCTTTCGAGTCTTGCATAATCGTTGGGTAACTAAATTCACCTTTATCTTGATCTTCTAAAGAAAGCACGTCCGTCCAGTGCAAACCATCTGTTGATGTGGCTAAACGAAGCTTTGCGCGACCTTCCCACCAGTCTTTTCCTGGCAGAGCAGGATTGTAAACGATCAAGAAATGATCGCCAACACGTATGGCATCTGTACCGGAATTAGGATTTATGAGATCCGTTTTGGCTAAAGCCGACCAACTTTTACCTGCATCGGTAGACCAAGCGGTGGCAACAACACCTTCTTTACTGCGACACAGCACCTGCAATCTGCCGTCGGGATGCTGCACAATACTGGGCTGAATAACATTTAATGCGGAAGCATGATCGATCGGGAAAGTTTCCCACGATTTTTGGCCATCTTCACTACGTTCCACGTGTGCTACCCAACGATCCTCACTAAGTTCAACACTGGATGGCGCAAGTACCGTTCCGTCCGCCAATGCGATTGGCTTATTCTTTATCGGCCCCAATATTCCTTTCGGCAGTGCTTTAGCTTTTGACCAGGTCTTGCCATTATCGTCGGATGTTTTCACCATTCCCCACCAGGCGCGCGGATTCGGACCAACTTTGTAATATAAGTAAAGCGTGTTATGCGCTGGAGAGCGAAAAAGAACAGGATTCCAGCAAGGTTGCTGCGTACCATCAGCTTGTTTTCCATCAGCCCAAACCACCGGATCTGTCCAACGACCGTTTACTAATGTTGCTCCCCAAACCACCACGTCATTGCTCCCTTCGTGCGAGCCCGCAAACCAACTTGCCAGCATCGTGCCGTCCGCAGCTTCTTCGATGGTCGACGCGTGGCACTGCGCAAAAAAAGCACCTTCCTGAAAGAGAAATTCCGTCTTCTTCACTCGTAAATTTTCTTGCGCTTCCACCGTAGACAGACTAAGCAAAAGCAAGCATGAAAATATAATCTTCATCATATTCTTGAATTATTTGGTATCCAACTGTATAACGGTTGCGTAGTTTAAACTTCCTTTAGGCTTTTGCACCTGTATTTTATCGCCTTTTTTATTCCACTTTACTTTTCCTTTATGACCAAGCACGCGCACTTGCTTCGGCATGAAACCGGCTGGAACAGTAAATTCGAACGTTGCTGGCGCTTGATATTGTTCACCTTCCGAAAGATGAAATACATTTAACACTTTTGCGTCTTTGCTTTTGGTATAATAGTAAGCGCCTTCGTGGTAAGGAGCCACCGCTCTCGTCGCGAAAACGGCACTGCTATTGATGTCCATCCAGGCTGAAAGCTCCGCTAGACGATCATAAGCCGCCTGATCGAAGTCACCATTTGGACCGGGCGCAATATTCAACAAATAGTTACCTCCGCGAGAAATAATTTGCACTAAAGTTTCTACAATCTTCTTCGTCGGTTTATAATTATCATTGGGCACATACGAAAACGAATCACCCATCGTGATACAACTTTCCCAAGGAATATCCAACGGATGCTCTGGAATAGCTTGCTCCGGCGTTACGTAGTTCTCCCAATTACCGGGAACGGTGCGATCGACAACAATAATACCAGGTTGATTTTTGCGTGCCATCGTACCGATGCGATCCATATCGATATCTTGCTCTACCTTAATCGTGCGTTGCCACTCTACAGATGGATCAATTGTTTTGAACGGGCGAACCCAGCCGCCATCCAACCAAAGAATATCAACCTTGCCATAGTTTGACGTTAATTCATTGATTTGGTTAAAGGTAAATTGCTTGTATTTTTCCCAGCGTTCCGGATATTTTTCTGGATCGTAATTTACGTTTCTATCTTTCGGTGGAAAATAAGGCCACCAGTAATATTCTGTATGCCAGTCGGGCTTAGAAAAATAGGCGCCAATTTTGAAACCCTCCTTGCGAAAACTGCTGAATATCGCTTTCGTCACGTCTGCTTTTGGGTGTGTCGAGAAAGGCGATTTTGGTGAAGTAATTTTATAATCAGATTCTTTCGTATCAAACATGGCAAAACCGTCGTGATGCTTGGTTGTAAATACCACATACTTCATGCCTGCGCCTTTTGCTGCATCGGCCCATTTCTCTGGATTAAAGGCTGTCGGATTGAATGTTTTTTGAAGATTTTCATAGTTCTTCACATATTCGTTGTAGGTAGCTCCATGTTCTGGCTTTCGCTGTGTCCACCCTTCATCTTCCGGACAAAGGCTCCAGCTTTCTACAATGCCCCATTGGCTGTACGTGCCCCAGTGCATAAAAAGTCCAAATTTCATATCCTGCCATTGCTCAAGATTTTCGATCACCTGCGGATCGGTAGGTTTTTGGTAACCCGAAGAGACATTGTGAGCCTGTGGAAAAGCGGCGCCTGCTGTGAGCGATGAAACCACAGCTAAAACGTTTTTAAAAAAAGGTCGCATTGTGTTGATTAAATGTAGCTAATAGTAAAAATGAATAGGCAAGATACGATTTATCGCCAAGACCAGCAAGTTGGAAGCATAGTAAAACCTCCACCTATATTTCGTTTTCGACATATTATTTTTAAAAACTCATTGAAATAAAAAACAATTTTTATAAAATTGTTTTTCGTAATTAACAACTAACGGAAATGAGATAATTATGAAGAAACTAATTCAATTGACCAAATTAACATCTGTAATATGCTTTTTTGTTATACTCTATGGTTGCAATAAGCAGGACGTCTCATTGCAAACTGATGCACTATTCGAACCATTCTCGCAGCAAGAATTATATTATTGGCACGAGGATTATAAAATTCTTATCTCCCAAGACCCAAGTCTGGTGCTTATTGAAATCGACGGGGCGACTTTGGAACAAGCACAGGATTACCTTCCCCTCAGTCAAACCAAAGGCATCCGCATAGGAGATAACAACAAGCTCCAATTGATTACGTCGACTGAAAATGCTCTTAGCGTTTTTGCTCGTTATACAACGAATAGCGGCAGACTCGCCTTCTACCCTGCAATAAAGATCGCTGGCAACGAAAGTACGGCTTTCATCACCAATAGAATTTCCGTGAAATTTCCAGATAACAGCGCTTCAGCAACCATAGATGCGATAGCACAAAAATATAATCTAACTTTTGTGAAAGAGACATTATATGGTGCACATATCTTCGAATCGAGCAACGCGAAGCAGGCCTTAAAAGCAGCAAATGCTATCTATGAAAACGAAGATGTTCTTTGGAGCGGTCCTGATTTCATTATGTTATTTAACAACAACTCCATTCAACAAAATCCTCCCAAATAGAACTTTTAGAATGCAGCTAGCCCTGAAAATAAACATACAGGACTTAACTCTACAGGAGTACAGATAACTTCAGGAGTTACAGAATACCCCCAAGCAGATCACTATTAATTTATTTAAAAAAAAAGCTGAAAATAATAAATAAAAAAAGCGCTAGTCTACACATAACGTTGGTTTACAAAAAAAATAACACAGCACTAACCAAGCTCGCTACAAAGGCGAAATAAAAATATAACTAAAGAAATAAAAGAGATTTGCATCTGGTTTAAACGCGCACAAAAAAGCCTGTACCACCGCTGTGGTACAGGCTAAAAACACTATTAAATAAAAGCTTAATTTACGTCCCAGAAAATTTTCGTGTCGCGGGTATCTTTATCCTTAACCGCCTGGTAATTGACATTATTGTACGTAATTTCATTTGACGGATAAGTAAGTCTAGCTGGCGGATTTGCAGAGCTCGCCAGGTTTGCTGTTTGAAACGTCAACTGCGGAAAACCTGTTCTTCTATATTCTGCCCAGGCTTGCTGTGCTTGAAGAAAACCGAAATGTATCCATTTCTGCGTATAGATTTGCGCTAGCTTATTAGACGAAGAGCCTGTAAAGCTTACTGTTGAAGTGTTTACAAAAGTGTTGATAACCTCATCTGCTGGCTTCACTTCTGTCTTGATACCTGTAGCATTTAAGTTATTCAAGTAATAATAAAACGATACAGACTGGCGCAGAGCGGCATTGTAAGCCGTTTGTGCCGCAGCCGTGTTTCCCCATCGCTGAAATGCTTCTGCTTTCAGGAAGTTTACTTCAGAAGCTGTCATCACAATACCAGGCAATGCTGGATTGTCAAAGAATGTAGCCGAATCCAAAATCGAAAATTTAGAAAATTCTGTTTCAAATTGTGCCGTCGTATATTCAATCGGCATAGCTTTATATTCCGTATTCGGGATAAAAACGTTGTTTACTGTTTGACCGAATTTGTCATAGAAAACCGGAATACGCGGGTCATTCGCAGGCAGCATAATGTCATTTAACATCACATCTGTCGCATAATAATTCGCACCTTCCAATAACGCATCGCGCAAAGAACCTGTATATGTGGTCAATGGGCGAAGCAAAATATCGCTAGTCAATGGCGAGTAATTTGCCTGGTTATCACCATCCACCAACGGATAGTTTGCCGGATTGTTTAACATTTCCATCACTTCCGCAGAAGCTGTTGCTTCATTGTAGTTGGACGTCCGCATAAGCAAACGTAACCGTAATGAATTGGCGTAACGCTGCCATTTGCCGATATTGCCGCTATTTAAAATATCGGCCTTAGAGAAGTTCTCATTTTGCGTAGCAGATGCGAAAAATGTAGCTGCTTCTTCCAAACCATCGATAAACGTGTTGTAAAGTTCGATCTGATCATCAAACTTACCGAGCTGAATCACACTGGAGCTTGGCAAACTTCCGGCTTCGGCAAACGGAATATCACCAAAATTATCCACCAATTTAGCCGCTTCATCGTAAAGAACGACGCGAGCTGCCTGCATGAATACCTCATTGGCCGCTTTCTCGCTATCATCCATCCCGTTGTATGCAACTTCCATAGCACGGTAGATTCCCAATACACCAGGCGCATAAAAATCTCTCCAGTAATCGTTCGCATATCCATCGCTCTGTTGGTACATGGTATTTGACGGACCAAACGAAGCTGTTTGTGTATATACCGATGCATGTAATAAAATAAACGTACGATAATGCCAATACGACGGTCTTACACGATCATTATTTAAAAGATCGGCGAAGAAACCGGGTATACTTTGTTGCGTGGAAGCATCCGGATTTTGAAATGCATCATCGAGTTGGTTCTTGCAAGAGCTAACAGTTAATGTTAACAGCAATACCGCTATATATATAATTTGCTTTTTCATTATATTAATCTTTAAATTTTATCCCTAGAAACTAGCATTTATAGAAAATCCGAAACTGCGTGTTGCAGCAGACGAACCTACGTCTATACCTTGACTATACCATTGGTTTCCGACAGGAGCCTCTGGATCCAGGTTTTCCAGTGTGCGGTAGAAATAAAATAAGTTACGCCCAACAAGCGAAAACCGTAAATTATTTAGCTTAAGCCTATCGCTTACTGCTGTTGGCAATCGGTAACTAAGTGCCAATTCACGCATTTTGATAAAATTGTTATCAAAAACAGCACCTTCTTCATTCCAGGCATCGTAACCCCAGTTGAACGTGTTCAAGTAATAATCAGCAGCCGAAATATTTACCTCGTTACGCTGACCTGTGTTTACATTTACACCGTCTAACGTTACACCACCTTCTCTATAAGCCAAGGTATTTTCGAAAAGACCAGCACCCGTTTGGTATTTAGTAGGTTGCGATACCATTTGCCCGCCAAAACGATAATCCACCGTAAAATCTAGTGAATAATTTTTGTAATTAAGGGTATTGGTTAACCCGCCAATTGCTTTAGGCAAAATATTACCAACTTTCTCATAACGCGTTTTATCAATGACGTAAAAACCTTCGTCCGAGATCAACAAATTGCCATTTGCGTCGGTAGCTCTTGGATAAACGTAGATATCGCCTAGTTTATCCCCATTGCGCGCAACCACACGTAGTGAACTCTGGTCGGAATCATAAAATACAAGTTCTGACAAGCCTGCTGGCAACTCTTGTACATACGAAACGTTGTTCGAATAATTTAAACGCGCTGTCCAACTGAAGTTTTCCGTCGCGATCGGTGTGCCTGTTAATGAAATCTCTAAACCTCTATTGGCTAATTTCCCGACGTTGACAATTTGTGCTGAAGCACCCGCTGAATAGGCGGTGTTCAGGTTTAAAATTTGGTTTTTAATTACGTTATCGTAGTAACTAACATCTAAACCTAAACGGCTATTTAAAAACTTCAATTCTGTACCAATTTCAAATTCGTACTTACGCTCCGGCAACAAGTTTAGGTTTCCATAGTTCGAACCGTAGGTTAATGAAGGAACAGAACCATTGACGGTTTGTAACGATGTTTGGTTGTAAGCGACGTTTGCCTGATAGATGCCGGCATCGTTACCCACGATACCGTAAGACGCTCTCAACTTACCAAAATTAAATTTGTCAGAATTGATTTTGAACGCTTCGCTGAATACAAAACTTCCACTAACAGATCCATAATTGTACACATTATTTGGCGCTGGTAAAGTCGATGAGTATTCTCTTCTTAAGGTACCTTCTAAAAACACATAGTTCTTGTAATCGAAGTTTAACAAACCAAAATAAGCATATTTCAACATCTCTTTACGTGCGTTAGATGCAGAAAAGATACCGTAGCTATTGTTCAAGCTAAACCAATTTTCAGTTACCAAACCATTGGTCGTTCCAGAAGATTGGTCGTTAAATTGCTCTTTGCGCGACTGAAAACCTCCACTAATCGAATAGTTGAAATCCGTTGCGATTTTGTTGGAATAGGTCAATAACAAATCCCCGTACAAAATATTGTAGATACCTTTAGTCGTCGTAAAACCACCTGTACTGCTTGACGTAGAGTTGAATGCTGTTGGGTACTCGTTGTATCGTTTATCTTCTGACTGCGCAGCAGTTAAATCACTACCGATCCGACCTCTAAATTTCAGGTTTTTAACCAAATCCCAGTTTAAGGTTGCACTGGTCAACAAACGGTCTTCACGTTCGTCGTAGCTATTTCTATATTGATTCCAGAATAAATCTAACAAGTTGGCTCCACGCATATTGTAAACAAATGCCTCCGGTCTGCCTGTAGGCAGTGTAGAATACTTATAGCCTTGTGAGTTTTGGTAAGCTGATTTTAATAACGACATATCTTCGCTACGGTTTATAAAACCTGCGTAGCTTCCCAGCACCTGGCCTAACAAAAAGGTTCTGTTATGCGTATTCGTATTGATATAGGTAGCTACGATATCCGTGCTGATCTTGTCCGAAAGCTTAACCGATGAATTTAAATTCAACGTATTTTTTGTTTGTTTTGAACCTGGACTCGTGCTCTTATAATCCATCCGCGTAGCGCTCAAACGGTAATTGATTTTATCCGTCTGATTGGAGATACCAACATTAATATTGGAGTTATAACCGTTGTCAAAGATATTTCTGTAATTGTCTGGACGTGCTTCGTAGCGTCTTGTTGAGCCATCCCACCAACGTACTTCTTCGCCTGTAAACTGAGGGCCAAAGGCACCATAAGCGCTAAAATAAGGTCTTCTTCCCGACGGAGAATTTGCATCCGGAATCCAACCTTCGGCAGTAGCACCGGCTGCAAGGTTAGTTGCCTCGTCGTATCCAGGACCATAAATGTTTTGAAATTTAGGTAAAAAAGCAGCTCTTTCAATCGATCCGTTGTAGCTAAAGTCTACACCCAATCCTCTATCTTTAGAACCTTTTTTGGTCGTAATAACGATTACACCGCTAGCCGCGTCTGATCCATACAATGCACTTGCTGCAGAACCTTTTAAAATGCTCATGGTTTCAATATCAGCCGGGTTGATATCTAAAAAGCCATTCCCGCGTACACGTTGATCATCCCAATAGTTGTTGTTGTTACGTCCAGTCGCACCGCCCTGCTGCTCGTTACGGATGATAACACCGTCAACGACCAACAACGGTTGTCTGTTGTAGTTGATGGAGTTGATACCGCGAATCTGAATGTTGACAGCACTTGATGCACCACCAGGTGCAGCCATCACCGCAACACCGGGCGCTTTACCATAAAGCGCAGTCGCCACATTGGTCGTTCCAGCTTGCGTTAATTCTTTAGGCGTGATGTTACTAACAGCATATCCCAAAGCTTTCGCTTCACGCTTGATCCCCATAGCGGTAACGACAACCTCATCAAGTGATCCGGCATCTTCCTTAAGATTTACGTTAATAACATTTCCAGTAACGGTTACCTCTTGCGTCAAGTAGCCGATCATGGTAAATTTCAGTTTAGCGCCACTCGTCGCTTGAATGGAAAAATTACCATCCGCATCGGTTTGTGTGCCATTGGTTGTTCCCGCTACGGAAACCGTAACGCCTGGAAGAGCCCCGTTAGCATCAGTTACCTTTCCAGTAACCGCTTGCTGCGCGAATAGCGTACCGACGCTTAACAGCATCAATATTGCTAAGCTGCAACATTGTTGAAAAATTTTGTTCATAGTTGTTGTAAATTGAGTTGTGTAATTTGTGGTTGTATCAAAGTTGTTTGTTGCACGGCTGTACAGGCAGCGGCAATGGTTTGTATATTTTGCGTGTCAGAAATGGACACGGTTGTAAATCGCAGTAAACGTGGAATACAATATTCTTGTATAGATGAATGGAGCGCTGGTAGCAATGCTTCTCCGAAAATGCCGGCTTTACCGCTCATGATGATGCGTTCCGGATTCATAATATGGATCAAAGTTGATAATCCTTTACCAAGCATATGCATACTTTTGCTTACCGCTTTCAGCGCCACTTGATCGCCAAGCTCAAATGCCCGGACCACATCGCTGAATAGTATATGCGCTTGTCGATCCAGCACCTGCTGAAGAAAAGAAGGCTCCCCATTAGCCAAGGCGTTGTGCACATTCTCCATCACGGCCAAAATGGAAGCTTCCACTTCCAGGCAACCTTTTTTACCACAGGAGCACAACTTATAACTATTTGCTAATGGAATATGACTAAATTCGCCAGCATATCCACTGTGCCCGGTGTAAAGTTGGCCGCCGATGATCATGCCTAAACCCACACCCCAATTAAAATTGATAACTAAGATATCTTGATTAGCATGGTTGTTTTTATTGAACTTGTGCTCGGCAATAGCAATCGCGCTGGAATCATTGGCTACAGAAGTCGGCAACCCGAGGGCACTTTCCACATTTTTCTTTATTTCGTAGAAAGGTGACGATATTGGGAAAGAATGGTTAACGCCTTTTTCCGAGTCGACGAAGCCGGGCATAGTCAGCCCGACAATGCAGCTTGCGCCACTCGGCAACTCCTCTCGCACTTGCTTAGCGACCGTTATAATAGTGTCGAAAGCCGTTTCGTCTTCATGGATCTGCGTAGCAACTTGTCTTGAAGTGATCACAAATTGGTGTTTTACATCCACTACGGCAATAGCCGTAAAAAACTGATCGACCGATATGGTTAAAATGAAAGGCAAATTTTCTGCTACCAGGCCATGTTTCATTGCTCTTCGACCACCTGTTGAAGCAGCTAAACCGGACTCTTGGAGTATACCAGCTGCCACTAATCCCGAGACTTCATCCGTAACTTTAGGTATGCTTTTTTCTGTACAAAGGCTCAGCTCTGCTATAGAAAGGGTATCTGCATAATATAGTTGCCTGATAATCTCGTTCGATAATTTCATTTTTAGCGTTATTGGTCCTTTTTTAGGGATGGTCGTTATAACGGCGGTGAAATTAAAAAAACTTTGATAAACAACAAAACTTTTTAAAAAAATTAATAAGTAATTGTTACTTAATTGTTATCGTGACACGGAGAGTCGCGACACAGCTAAGAAGTTGCTATATTTCGTAGCTAAAAGAATGCAACGTGCGAATATGGAAGAGATTGGTGAGCTATATAAATAGCAAAAGCCGCCCAAGGGCGGCCTTCGCATGATGTGGAAATTGACAATCTTTAGTTTACATCCCAGAACAACTTGGTATTTACGTTGTCTTGGTCTCTAACTGTGCTGTAGTTGGCACTATTAAATGTGACTTCACCTGGAGGAATGTTCCATTTTACCGGCACTACGCGCTGCAAATCTGAGCTTTGCACAACGAACTGAAAGGTTGGGCTATCCAATCGTCTTACTTCGGCCCAATTTTCTACAGGTTGCATCATGTTAAAATGTAACCACTTTTGCGTTGCAATAAGCTGTATTTTGTTGGAAACGCTTTCCCAGCCAATTCTGGAAAGGTAAGCATTGACCGCAGCATCTGTGGGCGTAGTGGCAGCAGGCACGAGCACATCGTTGCTGACCTGTCTGATGGCTACAAACAAACTAACCGACTGCTTGATGCCATTTTGAAAATAGGTCTTTGCCGTGGCATTGTCTCCCCTACGGGCATAATACTCGGCCAGTAAATAATTGACCTCTGATGCTGAAATTAACACGCCTGGGAAAAAATCATTACGTGAAAATGTTGACCGGTTGTAAATCGCTATTCTGCTAGGATTAGCCGCAGTTCCGGCAATCATTGCCGACTGTACCGATCCTGTCAGCGATTGATCTAAGCCGATATACTCACCATTTGCGCCCGCTCCCGGCTCGAAGATAAAAGGCAATCGCGGATCTTGATTTTGCAACATATTATCGATCATCACTTTGCTCGCAATGTTTCCGTTCCAGCTCTCGAGTGCGTCTTGAAAACCTGTAGAACTTATCGGAGATGATGGATCGGCAACATCTAGCTGTGCATTATCTGCGTTAGTCAGAATCAACGGATACGTAGCCGGATTTCCTACAATTTCTGCCAACTCGGATTGTGCTCTCGATGAAAATGCAGAAGATGCCGACACCCGGGTTAGCAAGCGCACACGCAGGGAATTACAATATTTCTTCCACAAATTCAAATCACCTTTATTGATCAGATCTTGCGTTCTGAAGACGGAGTTTGCCGGAACAGTGATACCATTCAACTCGGTACTAATCGACTTCAGATCGTCGAGCATCGTCGTATAGATTTGCTCTGCAGCATCGTAAGCTGCATAAGATACGGGATAATCGCCACCATTAGTGCTAAGTTTTCCTGCCTGCGACCAGGGAATACTGCCATGCAAATCGACAATTTGCTGCGTCTGATCGTAAAATAAGACTTTTGCAGTCAGCATAAATACTTTTGTATTCTCCTGTACTATCGCATCTGATGCATTGAAAACCTTTTCCAATTCGCGAAACTGAGCCAAACCTTCATAATACCTGTTCCAGCGATCTTCAATAGCTGCCGCACCAGGCGTCAATTGGTTTTCCCCATTTGCCCAACCATTAATCTGGGTGTACCGCGCTATAGTAGGCATAACGGTCACAAAATAATTGCGGTAATCCGGCACCATAAGTTGGCGAAATCCGTAGATAACACCGGTAAACTGGCGCTCCACCGTGGTCGAAACTACCTTAGAAGGGTCACGATAACTGTCGTCAAAAGCTTCTTTCTGGCAGGAGTTGAATGTCGTAAGGGCAACCAGAAAAGCCCCAATAATATATTTTCTTTTCATTGTCGTCAATTTTAAAAACTTGCTCTTAACATTAAACCATACGTTCTTGTTGCCGGGCTCGTACCTGCGTTGCTTACTTGGTTTATCCAGTTTGATCCACCTGTCATTTGCTCTGGATCCAAATCTTTCACCGAACGATAAACGAAGAACAGGTTACGGCCAAATGCTGACAGCTGTACATTTTTTGCTTTCAATTTAGCCGCAACGCTAGTTGGCAATCTATAGCTCAATGAAAGTTCGCGCATTTTGATGTAATTATTTTTCTGTACGTATAGTTCATAACGGGAGTTAGAATACTGTGGTCCGCCCCAGTTATAGGTTTGCGCATAATACATAACTTGCGAAATGATATTCGTATTTGCAGATCCATCAGCCAAAACGCCATCCATCAACATACCGTTATGGTGAACCCTCTCGCCGTTGGGACCAACTTCGCCAGAGTAAGCAACTCCTTTTCCTTGCGCATTAACGTAATAACTCAATCCGCCGTGCTCAGCATCCATATTGTTTAAACTTTCTTCGGTCAATCCACGGCTGGTCATCCAGGCTATACCTGTAGGCATCACATGGCCGCCCCAACGAAAATCCAACAACACATCTAACGAAAATCTTTTGTATTCAAACGTATTCATCAAACCGCCGACAGCTTTTGGCATGGCGTTACCCGCTTTTACCCACGTATTTGGATCTACCTGGTATAATCCGTTGGCTTGTACGATCTTATTGCCATCAGCATCTCTTAAAAGCGGGTGTACCATAATATCGCCCATGGATTGTCCCACTTTGGAAACCAATTGTGCTGCGCCTCCGTCATAATCTCTGTGCAAAAGCTCGCTAGCACCACCAGGTAATGCTTCCACGATGTTTTTATTCATCGAGAAATTCAAGATCGAATTCCATCTAAAGTTTTCGGTTTGTACGATACCGCCCGTGATGGCAAACTCCCAACCTTTGTTACGTAGTGTACCTACGTTTGCTAAAATAGACGATGCTCCAGAAGTTATAGGTAGCGTATACGTCAAGATTTGATCGCGGATTTGTCCGTTGTAGTAAGTCACATCCAAACCTAATCGGTTATTAAATAACTTAGTTTCTAAACCAAACTCAATCTCGTGTTTCGTTTCTGGTTTAATCTTTTCGTTACCAAAACCTGAGGTTGGAACAGTGGTGTAAATTACAGATGCCGCACCACCTTGTGTACCTAAACTCGTTTGCGTTAGGCTCAACGGACTTTGGTAAATAGAAGGATAGTTACCGACCACACCCCACGAACCTCTTAATTTTGCATAGTTCACGTAATCTGGTAAGGTGAAAGCATCGCTAATAATCAAACTCGAGTTCACTGATGGGTAGTACAACACGTTATTATCCGGGTGCATCGTTGAAATACGCTCGCGACGTAATGTTCCTTCCACAAACCAGTAATCTTTAAAGTTAAAATTTACGGAACTGAATAACGCGTCAGTCAATCGGTTTCTCACATAGTTATAGCGGTCGCTAAAACGAGCTAAATTAACGGATGCATTTAAATCGTACCAGTTACGCACACTTAAACCACCGTTCGTTTCGCGCTGCAAAAAGGTATCCTGGCTTTTCGTAGCTGTGTAACCTAGAAGCGCGCCAATTTTTACGTCTGGTGTGATCTGCTTGCTATACGTTGCCAATAAGTCGGTGTAGTATATATAGGCGTTTTGTGAACCCAGCGCATAGAAACCCGTACTGTTATCCAATGATAATGGACGCTCGGTAGGTTGTTTATCTTCGGTCTTCATCGAAGTAACGTCTGCTGAAAAGCGTGCGCGTAAAGAGAAATCACTCGTTACTTGCCAGGTATTGGTAAACGATCCGATCAACCGATTGGAAAACTCATCATAGGTTTTGGCTTTGGTATTCCAAATATACTCCAACACATCACCTTTGTAACCATTGTTGGTGATATTCTCTTCCGGTGTTAAACTCGGGTTTGTACCAGTTACGTATTTATAACCCAAGCTAGTTTGGTATTTGTTAAGATACCATTCCGGGTTATCAAACGTAGAGATCATCCCGGTAAAGTTATTAATCATACGATCAGTCAAAAACGGTCTATTGTGCGTTTGTTGATTCACGTAGTTAACCACCACATCCGTGGTCAATTTATCCCATAATTTAAAAGATGTATTCAAATTGGCTACATTTTTCTTATTGTAAGATTCTAACGACGTCATTTCGTTATCCTGTCTAGTCAATGAAAAGCGCGTGTTCGAATTTTCGCCGGCATGACTTAGCGCCAAGTTAAAAATAGTATTGGTGGGGTTGTTAAAAAACTTATCATACGAATTTTGTGCAGCGTAAGGTCTTATTTCGCCATCCCAAGATCGAATATCTTGCCCATCGAATTTAGGCCCGAAGTTTAAACTGGTATTCGCGACACCGCGCACGCCATCTGGATAGTAAAAAAACATATCCTGAGCCTGTCCGACGTTTGCATAAGAAAGGTCATATCCAGGGCCTCTGACGTCTTGAAATCTTGGTAAATAAGCAATCCTGTCATGCGTATAGGTTGCATTAAAATCGATCGAAAAGCCTTTTCCACCTTTACCTGATTTTGTCGTAACCATGACGACACCATTCATGGCTTCAGAGCCGTAAAGCGCAGCTGCCGAAGCACCTTTCAAGAACGATATTGACTCAATATCTTCTGGGTTTAAATCTTCCAACCCATTTCCTCTTGCGCGTTGATCTCCCCAATAATCTGAGTTATTAAAGACGTTCTGACGCATCGGCACACCATCAATGATCACCAAAGGCTGGGAATTTCCGGAAATAGAGTTTGTACCACGGATATTGATATTGATACCCGATGTAGCACCACCCGGCGCGGCGGTGATCCGCACGCCAGGCGCTTTTCCGTAAAGCGCGCCAGCAAAATTGGGCGATCCCGTTTTGGTCAATTCTTCTGAAGCAACCGTACTCATCGCATATCCTAACTCTTTAGGTGCTCTTTTGATACCCATTGCCGTAACAACAACCTCATCAAGGGCATCAGCATCTTCTACCAACGTGACATCTAAAACCCGACCAGATACGACCAGCTCTTGTGCCTCATAACCGACGGTGGAAAAGCGTATCTTATCCCCAACATTTGCTTGAACGGCATAATTTCCCGAATTGTCCGATTGGGTGCTTCTGTTCGTTCCAAGCACGCTAACGGTGACACCAGATAGGGCTCCGCTTGCAGCTGTCACTCTCCCAGTAACAGTTTGCTGTGCAAATAAAGCTGTCATGCTGAATAGCATCAACAACGTTAACATGCAACCTTTTTTGTAAAGTTTGCTCATTTCGATTAAATTAAATTGTGTAGTAATAATTTGGCTTGTGCTCGCTCTCGCAGCGAACAACGCATTACATCTTGCTCGTTCGTACTTTTTCGTTTCGCAATTTTCTCGGCTTTACTTGCTTGTGGCCTTTCATCAAATGATCATGAGCCAGCGCCGACAATACGATTAATTGTTAGTCATTAAGTTAATAATTCACATCACCCACAACGAATATGTGGCCTAGCCACACATTCACTTCGCGCTGCGAAGTTTTTCTTTATATATCTTTTGTTAGTTGCAATTTATGCTGCGGTTGCCACTGCAGCTGCTGTACCGCGATACAAGCCGAGGCCAAAAGCTGCACATCAGTCAGTTCGGAAACCTGTAAAGCCGTATGCCTGGCTAAACGTGGAATGCAATATTCCTGAATCGACGATAAAATTTGCGGTGTAAGTGTTTGCCCAAAAGCCGCCCCACGACCACTAATTATTATTTTCTCTGGATTTAAAATATGAATCAATGTAGCAATACCTTTTCCTAGCATATAAGCTATTTTCTTTATCGAACGGATAGTCAGTTGGTCACCAAGTTCGTAAGCGATCAGCAATTGTTCAAATTGCAACCCTTTTTCTTGCGAAAACACCTCTTCTAAATGTGAACGCTCGCCATTCGCCAATGAGGCCTGAATATCATCAAAAGCGCAATGCAACGACGCTTCTACCTCTAAGCATCCCTTTTTTCCGCAAGAACAAAGTTTACTCTCATCACCCAGCGGAATGTGACTAAATTCACCTGCGAAGCCGCTATGCCCGCGAAATAACTTACCCTGAATGAGCATGCCCAAGCCAACTCCCCAATTAAAGTTAATCACCAGTGCGTCATCTACTTGCCTCGCGCTTCCGAAGTACTTTTCAGCGATGGCAATAGCTGATGAATCATTTTCAATGTAGGTTGGAATGCCAAAAGCTTCAGTAATATGCTCACGCAAAGAAAATAAAGGCGAACCTTCGGCAAAGGAATTGTTAATACCTTTTTCTGCATTCACAAAGCCCGGTATCGTTATGCCTATTGCTAAAATGGATAATCCCTCAACCCGCGACAACGTGGCCGATAACATAGCCAGCAATACGGCATACACCTCTCGATCATTCTTTAACTCAATGGCTTGACTTTCAGAAGGAATAAGCCGACGATTGGCTAGATCAGACAGCGCGATACTGATAGAGTATTGATCGATAGCAACGGCGATAATGCAACCATTTACCTCGGTATTTAATGCAAAATTCATGGCCCGTCGACCTCCTGTTGATGCACGCAAACCGATATCGGAAACTAAGCCCCCTTCCAACAGCTCATTTATTGCACGTGTCACCAATGGAATACTTTTGCCGATACCTTCGCTAATCTCCGCTATCGATTGCGTACTGTAAAAGTACAGATGTTTCAAAATTGCTGTCTTTAGGCTATCCACAATCGTTAGTTTAATTTGTATTATCCTATTAGTTAGTTGAAGCAAATGTAAAAGTTGGAATAATATCTTCCAAATACTTTTAAAAAAAATTAAAAAGTAATTAAAAGATTATAATTTATAATTCCATAAGCTGGTAAAAATTGTATGGTTTACATTTGTAAGCTATCGAAACAAAAAAACTTGCGAAATGCATTCGTACGGGCATTATTTTTAGCTCAGGTTGTTGCAAGATCACGCTACTTTGTTAACGATTAAATAACATCGATTTTACAATAGGTCTAGAGTAATTAATTTTTTTGGACGTGATTTTTTTTTAAAATAATAACAGACCATCTACGTAAGTCGTTACAATTCAATTCTTTTTGCAGACAAAATAGGCAAAAACATGCCATACTGAGCTTGCACAAACGACGCTTAAGGGTAAAAATTTTGGTAGTAAAACAACGGAGATTGCCGAAATCCAGAAGCGATTGGAAAGATATTAGCAAATGCGGATGCACACAGCACTGCATCCTTTATGAATAAACGGCCTATTTTTGTATGGAGTAACTAGCCCTCTTTACACAAAACGCCATACGCGAACAGTTGGCGACTGGCTACTTTGAGCGTATCATACCACATTTGGCTGGGCTATCTTCGAATAATCAGCAAAGTTGACTTGCTGCATAGCTATGCAAACAGATGCCAACAGCTGCACATGAGGTAATTCGGACACCTCAATTGCGGTTTTTGCGGCGAGTCTCGGTATGCAGTACTCTTGAATGGAAGATAGGATTTGAGGAACTAGCGTCGGGCCAAAAACAGCGCCACGACCACTGATAATGATTTGATCAGGATTTAATATATGAATCAGCGTAGCGATTCCCTTACCTAGCATGTAAGCAATCTCTTTGATGGCTCGAATAGTTAATTGATCGCCTTTGGCGTATGCCGCTTGTAATTGTTTAAATTGTATCGCTTTTTCTAACGTGCAAAAGTTTTCCAGATTTGATCGTTCGCCATTCGCCAGCGAAGCTTGTATGTTTTCTAAAGCACAATACAGCGAAGCCTCCACTTCCAGGCAGCCTTTCTTTCCACAAGAGCAAAGTTTAGTTTCATTACCTAAAGGAATATGGCTAAATTCTCCCGCAAATCCGCTATGTCCACGAAATAAACGTCCTTGAAACAACATCCCCAGCCCCACTCCCCAATTGAGATTAATGACTAAGGCGTCAGCAACTTTCCTCGCTTTACCAAAGTATTTTTCGGCGATAGCAATAGCAGAGGAGTCGTTTTCTATAAATGTTGGAATTTGGAAATGCATACAGATGTTATCGCGGAGCGCAAACATCTGCGAATCATCTGCGAATGAAGTGTTCAGCCCTGTAGACGAATTAACGAATCCGGGCATCGTAATGCCAATTGCCAATATCCTGCTTTGGTCTACCTGCAGCAGCAGTTGTGCTATTAGCTGTAAGATTGCTTCGTATGTTTCCTTTTCTTGTTCCAAATGGATGCTTACCGTTTGTGCTGTAACCAGCACGGTGTTATGCACATCGAAAATAACGGCATTTATAGCGTACTGGTCTATCGCAACGGCCACAACTCCTGCATTCTTTTCCGCATTCAGCGCAAAACTTTTTGCGGGCCGCCCCCCTGTTGAAGCACGAAACCCCAAATCAGCGATCAAACTTTCCTGAAGAAGCTCGTTGATGATACGCGTGACCAATGGAATACTTTTATTTATTCCCTCGGCAATTTCTGCAATAGACTGCGCCCCGTAAAAGTATAGTTGCTTTAGTATAATTGATTTCAGGCTCTCCACAAACTTCCATTTAAATTGATCTGCACTATGGTTAAATTAAGATTAAAACTACTAAAATAATATCACCTAGAGATGTCGAAATAAAATAAAATTAACATGGAAGACATCAGCAGATAGCCACAACGATTAGCTAACATGGGGTAGGATAGAGCTACTCCAAGGCCGAGGCAGATCCGAAAACGAGCAAAACATATATTCAGCAGCCGCATTGTATCATTTTAAGCAGAAAAAAATTCTGCTATATCAATAGCAACTAAAGACTAGTCAGAAAAAACTGTAATCGAAACCAACTAAATAGAAAGATTAATCATCGAGTTATTATTGACAATTCCCTTTGGAAATTAGTAGACAAAACATGCATATCGCTTTTCAAATATCACGCTCCAAATAGTAACAAAAAAAGTATACATGTCGGAAATATCATGTTTATAAATCTGGTTAAGACGAATACTACATGGAGCATTATTAAATAATAATTGAAAATAAACAGCTGATTTTCATCGAAAAATTTTATCTTTCAAATGATTTGCAACAGCAATATCCCCAAATAAACGTAAGTACAGCAGCAAATTAACTTATACATGAAACAACGATACTATTCCCTTGATGTTTTTCGAGGAGCAACGGTCGCGCTAATGATCTTAGTGAATAATCCCGGAACTTGGGCATATGCCTTCGCTCCGCTGAAACATGCACCGTGGCACGGTTGTACACCCACCGATCTGGTTTTTCCATTTTTTCTTTTTGCCGTGGGCAATGCGATGGCATTTGTTATTCCACGCTTGCAAGAAGCAGGTGCTAGCGTATTTTGGCAAAAAGTTGTGAAACGTACCGTGCTGATCTTTGCTATTGGGCTTTTTTTAAATTGGTGGCCATTTGTACAATGGGCGGGCGACAGTCTACAGTTTAAGAGCTGGGTTGATAACACAGATCCAACAAAAGGAATACGTATACTCGGCGTATTACAGCGCATTGCCTTAGCCTATTTCTTCGCATCTATCGCCGCCTACTATTTCAAACCAAAACAACTAATTTATCTCTCATCCGTTGTGCTACTTGCTTACTGGGGACTTACGCATTTTTTCGGAGCGGATGATCCTTATTCGTTAGCAGGCTGGTTCGGAACCGCGATAGACAAACAACTTTTGGGCGTAGCACACATGTATAAAGGCGAAGGCGTAGCCTTCGATCCAGAAGGATTAATCAGTACCATTCCCGCTGTCGTTCAGGTCGTTTTCGGCTATTTAGTTGGTAGCTACATCAAAAATCAAGGAGAAGTGGATTGGCTTTGGCCAAAGGTGCCAAAATCCAATGAGCCTCATTTCAAATTATTATCCGGTTTGTGTATCACCGGCTTTATCCTCGTTGTTTTGGCTTGGATCTGGTCGCTCGGTTTTCCGATTAATAAAAAAATATGGACGAGTTCTTATGTGCTGTATACGATAGGGCTAGGCACACTGACTATCAGCGGCATGATTTGGTTTATTGAAGTGCAGGGGGTAAAAAACAAACTCACCCGTTTCTTTGATGTATTTGGAAAAAATCCCCTGTTTATATTTGTATTGAGCGGCTTACTTCCCCGGTTTTTGGGTTTATTTCGCATAGCAGATGGCGTTATGGATGACGGTTCTGTACGCTATGAAAACGCATTGAGTTGGTTTTATAAGCATGTATGTGCAAAAATACCGGGCGATCCAGCCTGGGGGTCGTTGTGCTATGCACTATGCTTTTTAGCATTGATGTGGCTCGTTGCTTACGTACTGGATAAAAAGAAGATATATATTAAAGTTTAAATCCATGTAAAAGAGCCGCTTGATGCGGCTCTTTTACATGGATAAACAATTACAATGTATATGTTTTTGAAAGGATAATATCTTCCGTTAATTTAATATCATCAGAAGCCGGTCCTACGAGCAGTTTAAACTTGCCTTTCTCGGTTTTCCATTGACGATCTAATCCCCATAATTTTAAATCATCCTTGCGCAAGACAAAACTTACTTCCTGCGATTCACCCTTTTTAATTGGCTGGCGGATAAACTTTTTCAATTGTTTGACCGGCGTTACCACGCTGCTCACTTGATCAACAACATACAGTTGAACAACCTCTTCACCATCACGTTCGCCCACATTCTTCACGTTCAAACGAACGGTACACGCAAAGTCGTCAGCATTTTCAGCAAGTTCTACGCGCAAATCGCTGTAATCAAACTGCGTATAACTTAACCCATAACCAAAAGCATAAAGCGGCTTCGCATCAAACTCGACATAGTCGTGATGTGTAGGCTTCGTATGATTGTAATGTACAGGCAACTGCCCAACAGCTTTCGCGACCGAGATTGGCAACCGACCAGCAGGATTGTAATCGCCGAATAACACATCAGCAATGGCCAAACCGCCTTCTTGACCCGGATACCAGGCATTGACAATCGCAGGAATATGTTCAGCAGCCCAATTTAAATTTAATGGCCGCCCCATGATAGTGACAAGCACGATAGGCTTTCCGGTAGCATACAAGCGCTTAAGTAAAGTCATTTGATTACCTAACAAATCCAAAGTCACACGGTCAAAACCTTCTCCACTTTCCATATCACTTACCGTGTTGGCGCCGCTTTCTACGTTGGCCGCACCGGTAGCCTGGTAAGACGTTTTGAAATCACGCGCACTGGAACCGCCCAATACCACGATCGTCACATCAGCACCTGTTGCTGCTGCAACTGCCGCGTCGATATCAGCAGCCGTTGTATCGCGGATGGCACAACCTTTGACGTAATCCACTCGGGTACTTTTTGACACAAGTGCACGCACGCCTTCCAAAACCGTTTGTACTTTCTCTTCAGGTTGTGGAGCCGTATAGTCGCCCAACTGGTTATAGATATTATCGGCATTAGGACCAATTACGGCGATACGTTTCAACGACTTGCTCAGCGGCAAGGTCGATTTTTCATTTTTCAACAACACGATTGCTTCCCGCGCGACCTGCCTTGCAAGGGCTTTGTTTGCTGCAGTGCCTACTTTCTTTTCGACAGCTTTTTCATCCACATAGGGTCGTTCAAACAAACCTAAGCTAAATTTCATGTGCAATACGCGCGACACGGCTCTATCCAATGTTTGTTGATCGACTAAACCTTTCTTTACGGCAGCCAACAGATTATTGTTGTAGCCAGAACCACTTAAATCGACATCCAGCCCCGCCTGTATGCTTTGTTGTGCAGCATCAACGGCCGTTTCTGCCGTAGCGTGCCCGCCATTCAATCCGGAAATACTCAACAAATCGGACACGACAAAACCGCTGAATCCCCACTGTTTTCTTAATATATCGTTCAGAAGCCAGGCGTTGGACGAACAAGGAATCCCATCGATAGAATTATACGCGGTCATCACCGATCCGGCACCAGCTCTTACCGCTTTTTCAAATGGTGGCAAATAATAGTGCAACAGCGCACGTTCACCCACGCTTACGCTACCGCCGTTGTGTCCGCCTTCCGGCACAGCGTAAGCTACGAAATGCTTAAGCGTAGCGATGATGTTATCTGTACCGCCAATTTTTTCGCCTTGAAAACCGCTCACCATAGCTTCGCCCATTTGTCCTATTAAATAAGGATCTTCTCCATAGGTTTCTTCTGTTCTGGACCAACGCGGATCGCGCGCTAAATCCAACACCGGCCCGTAACCATTTTTCCCGCCTACGGCAGATGTTTCACGTGCAATGGTGCTGGCCATCTGCTGAATCAATGCCGGATTCCAGGTGCTTGCCTGACCGATCGCCGTTGGAAATACCGTTGCGCCTATCGCCATGTGACCGTGTGGTGCTTCTTCCGACAAAATCAACGGAATACCCAAACGCGTGCTATCCAGCATAAATTTTTGAAGCGCATTCGTTGCCCGTGCCGCTTCTTTCGGACTAAGCCCGTTGTCCAACGTTTTTTGTGTCCATGGATCGGCACGCAAGGTTGCCCAAAGTAGCCCGATATGCTGTTGCTTTACTGCGTCTTTAAACTTTTTACTGGCGCGAACCGATTTACCATCTTTCTCATACATCTCCCAGCCCAATAGTTTGGAGAGCTGCCCAACTTTCTCCTCTACCGTCATTCTCCCTAATAAATCCTGAACACGGTCTTCAATAGGCAGCTGACTATTTTTATAAGGCAAAACCTGCGCTTCGGCCTGCAATCCAATGGAAGCTAGCCCGAAGAGAAGCAAATATTTAATTTTCATCTTTTGTATTTTATGGTCGGGGAGCATTTATCGCACTCCCCTATTACTATATCAAACGTAATGCACAAACCGCAACACGCTATTGCACCGACGTTGGCCGAGTTTCTTTTGCCACACCAAAGGTCGCAGAAGGTTTTGCGCCCATATCAAACTCCAGTTTTCCACCTTTTATAACATCTTCATAGCTGATGTAAGACTTATCATAAGTCTTGCCATTCAAGCGTACGGCTTGTATATATTTGTTGTCTTGGCTATTATTGTGTGCCACGATTTCTAACGAAACACCTTTGTCCAACGCTAACGTAACTTTATCAAACAGCGGACTTCCAAAAATAAAAGGACCACCAGCTGGCGAAACTTGGTAAAAGCCTAGCGCAGACATTACATACCAAGCCGACATTTGCCCAACATCTTCATTGCCCGAGAGCCCGTCAACCTGGTCTGTATACAAGGTTTGCAACGTTTGGCGCACACGATCGGCAGCTTTCCAAGGCTGGCCAGCATAATTATACATATAAATCACATGATGGCTAGGTTCATTACCATGCGCATACTGACCGATCAAGCCGCTAATATCAGGCGAAGCTTCCTCACCCAAATTGCCTTCCACAACAAATAGCGAATCAAGTTTTGTAATAAACTGCTCCTCGCTACCAAAAAGCTCCATAAAGCCGTTTACATTTTGCGGCACCAACCACGTATACTGCCAAGCATTTCCTTCTGTATAATCGTTGGCTAAGTGTGCCGAGTGAAACGGATCAAATTTACCCGGACGGAATTTACCGTTAGCATCTTTACCACGAAGAAATTGCAGATCTTTATCAAAATAATGTTTAAAAGCCTGACTGCGGTTAATAAAATATGTATAATCTTCTTTTTCTCCGCGTAACTTTGCCACTTGCGCCAGACTCCAGTCGGCTATGGCAAATTCAAGCCCTTTAGCTACCGATTCTACTTTTTCCTTATCGTATGGCACATATCCATACTTTTTATACGAATCCAAGCCGCGATCGTCTTTCATCGCCGACACCTTCATAGCTTCATAAGCCAGGTCTTTATCAAAACCATCGATGCCTTTTAGATAAGCATCCGCCACGACAATAATACCCGGGTTGCCTACCATACAATCCGTTTCGTTGCCCACCAAATGCCACACCGGCAGTTTGCCTTGCTCCTGGTAAATCCGTAGCATGGTATTAACCATATCAGGCAAACGATCGCGATGAATAATACTCATCAACGGATGAGCTGCACGGTAAGTATCCCATAGCGAAAATGTCGTATAGTTTGCACCAGAAGTAAGCTTATGCGGTTTAAAATCCGACCCCATATAATCGCCGTTCACATCGTTAAACGTAGACGGAGCGAACATCGTATGATACAAGGCCGTATAAAATATTTTCTTTGATACGCTGTCTTTTGTTTCTACCTGAACTTTCTCAAGCGCCTTATTCCATGCTTGATCTGCGGCCTGTTTGGTTGCTTCAAAATCCCAGCCCGGCAGTTCTTCGGCCATGTTTTGCTTGGCATTTGCGATGCTTACCGGTGAAACGGCAACTTTGACAAAAATAACCGGATTATCGTCCTTTTTTGCAAAAGTGAGTGCGCCGTAAGTACGTCTCGCGCTGATGCTGTCTCCTTGCTGCACCGCTGTGCTATCGGCCAGAACATGGCCGGCAACCGGTTGCGAAAACGTTGCTGTAAAATAAATCTTTTGGTTTTTAGCCCAACCTTGCGAATACCGATATCCGGAAACGACCGTATCATTTTCTACCACAAGATGACCTTCTTTCTCACCTTCCCAGCCGATGCCTGCATCTAGATTGATCAATATTTTAGGCACTTCGCCTTTTGGAAATGCATATTTATGAAAACCTACACGCGTGGTAGCCGTTAGTTCGGCATCGACATTAAATCGATCAAGGTGTACGCTGTAATAACCTGGACGTACCTTTTCAGATGCTCTTTTAAAAAGCGAGTAAGCACCTGTTTCCTCATCACCGTGCTCACCTCTATCAAAACGCACATCGCCAGTGTATGGCAAAAATACGATATCGCCCAAATCGCCAATTCCCGTTCCGCTAAGGTGCTGGTGAGCAAAACCCATAATGGTGGAATCAGAGATATGATATCCGGAAACCCAATCCCATCCGGTAGAAATGTTGGACGGGCCGAGTTGCACCGCACCGTACGGTACATTTGCGCCTACAAAAACATGTCCATGTCCACCGGTACCGATATACGGATCCACATATTGTGTCAGAGACGCCGACTGTTGTACATCGGTGCCGACGCCACAAGATGCCAGCCCCAATAGCGGTACGCTACAAAAAAATAATTTCTTAACGAAACCTTTCATTACGATCATAAATATGAACTATTATACTTTGGATAAATAAACGTTTACATTTTTTTTGACGCTTGCCACGCGTGCAATCGTCAAATTTACGGTTCTAATTTAACGTTTTAGCACAAATTAGCGTAATGTAACAGCTATTTTTCATGAAAAACTATTCCAGGTATTTTTGGACGAAAAAAAATATCACTAGATTGTACGTGTTTTACAACAACTAAATCCAGTCTAATCATAAAGACCAATGCGTGCATCATTTTGCCAACATAAACTTATCAATAAAAATTATATGAAAATATCTCTCATCCGATGTGTAGTCGCCATTTTTGTGTGTTTATGCTTCACTAATAACGTACTACAGGCACAATCGCCAAAAACCACGTGGTTTGAGGAAGCACGCTATGGCATGTTTATCCATTGGGGCCTATACAGCGCTGCTGAAGGCCTTTGGAAAGGCGAGCAGTTGCGCTATAATAATAATTACGCCGAGTGGATACGTTATCGAAATCGTATTTCAAAAGATGAATATGGTGAATTGGCCAAACGTTTTGTCTGGGAAAGTATTGATCCAGAACAATGGGTATTACTGGCTAAAGAAGCCGGAATGAAATATGTCATCATCACTTCTAAACATCACGATGGAGTGGCCTTGTGGGATACGAAAGTAGGCGACTACTCGCTTCCGAAGTTATCAGGAACAAACCGCGATGTTATTAAAGAAATCGCCGATGCCTGCCGCAAGCATGGGATGAAATTAGGCTTCTACTACTCGCACTGGATAGATTGGGAACATCCTTATGCCTGGGACCATAACCAGGAGCTTACCGGCCATGTAACCGACGAGCAGTTTGATGAATATTGGCAGAAAAAAGCCATTCCTCAACTGCGTGAACTTCTTACAAACTACGGCGATATTGCGATGATGTGGTTTGACATGTGGATCCCTTATCAAAAAACAATTTTCAAGAAAGAACAACTCGAACAGGCGGCAACGCTTATCCGCGAACTACAGCCAAACTGCTTAATCAATTCGCGACTTGGGCTCCCGACAGATGGGAAATATGTAGATTTTCAAACATTGGGAGATAATCAATTCGGAACGAGTTTTATCGATCATCCTTGGGAAACTCCGGGAACGATAGCGCACTCCTGGGGATACAACGGTCAGGAAAAAGAATGGCGATCTACAGGTCAGATTTTCGAACAATTGATCGGCAATGCAGCGCTAAATGGCGGCTACACGCTTAACATCGGTCCGCGCGCCGATGGCTCGGTTCCGTATGAAAGCGTCAGTAGATTGAAAGATATCGGTCATTGGTTATCGACATATGGCGAAGCCGTGTATGGTACCACCGGATTAAAACTCAACGCACATCAACACGATTGGGGTACGATCACCAAGAAATCCCGTGAAAACGTGATCTACATGAACGTGTTTAATTGGCCGCTCGACCGTACGCTCCGCGTAACAGGCATTGACAGTAAACCTAAAAAGGTAACGCTGCTTTCCGCCGGCGATATCGTCGATCTTCCGTTCACACAATACGGCCCCTTGCTGCATATTAACCTGCCTGCCAAACAAAGTGATCCATTTGTATCGGTCATCCGCGTTACCTATGATGAGCTTGACCTTTCGCCCGACATCGCTGCGGAATCCACCTTTGGAGGCTTTGCGCTTCGCGCCGATAATGCTTTAAATAAGGATAAACTGCGCGTATCCCAATACGATGGGAAACGACCTACACATATACAAACCAATAAAGAGTTGATCCGCTGGGAACTGTATTTACCGGCCGCGGGAACGTATAGCATGGATATTTCTTGCCACAATCCTACGGAAGAAAAAGTACATACCACAATACGCATTCGTGACAAAACCATAGCCGCAGCGATAGAGCCAAGTGGAAATGTGGTATCCGAACCGAACCAAAATGATTACACATCCGAATTTTCGGATCAACGCATTGGGGAGATACAGGTAGATAAACCTGGAAAATACATTGTCGAATTTCAACAGGAAACTGGTTCCACGTTGTGGCTAAATCGCTTATGGATAGTGAAGAAGTAGATATTTCAAAAAATCAACGATTTAATTTGCAAAATACTTGCAACTGACTACACAGAACAGTACTTTTGCACTGTTTATATTAAGTCTAAATAGAATTAGGTTTGGCAATTTCGCTTAGCTAGTACATCAAGGCGGCAACCTTGAGCTAAAAAAGCGAGTTATCGATCAACATGAAGACATGGACTCCATTTAAACGGCGGTATATCTGTTAGCCAGCACGACACCGGCAAACAGATGTAACGCGAACACAACTTACAGGGAACTTATGTTTGCAGATTAATTTTGATATTAAAGATAACGCCACAACGAACGGCAATTCGTTATGGCGTTATAGCTGAACTGACGGCAATCAGAAACAGCTTTCTATGCTTTTACCAGCATAAAACTAACTTCTAACGCATTACCATTAAAAGATGAAACAAAGTAATATTTTTTTTCTAATTATCTGCACGCTGTTATTTTTTTCTCCTGCGACAGCGCAGCAAAATAGTAAAACCTTTACAGGTCGTGTCCTCGCTGGTGGAGAGGCTGTAGCAGCTGCCACAGTAAGCATCGACGACCAAATTGTACATAGCGACGACAACGGTTATTTTAAATTCAGCAACATTTCTGGCACAACCGTCAAAATAGAAATAACCGTCGTTGGCTTAGACGCTTTTAAAACACGTATCAAATTACCCGCAAAAACCACCGATCCCCTTGTTTTCAACCTTCAAAAAGACGATAAAAAAATTGAAGAAGTCCATGTTTTGGGCAGAACAGAACATCAGGAAATCAATCGACAAGCCTATAATATCGTAGCAGTTGATGCAAAAGCGCTTCACAATACCACCCTGGATCTTTCACACGCGTTAGATCGCGTATCGGGTGTAAGGGTGCGCGAAGCTGGCGGTGTAGGATCTGCCATTAATTTTTCACTGAACGGTTTCACCGGAAATCAGGTCAAGTTTTTTATCGACGGTATTCCGATGGATAATTTCGGTTCATCTTTTCAAATTAATAATATACCGATTAACCTCGCCGAGCGATTGGAAGTTTACAAAGGCGTGGTACCGATCTGGCTAGGATCGGATGCACTGGGTGGTGCTGTAAACATTGTAACCGGAAACGGAAAGCCAAACTATCTCGATGTTTCCTATTCTTACGGATCTTTTAATACTCACCGTACCACAATCAACAGTGCAGTTACCAACAGCGCTGGCTGGACCTTTCAGTTAAACGCTTACCAAAACTATTCCGACAACAATTATTGGGTCAACACGGCCATTTCAGATTTAGAAACGAGACAATTTTACGCTGATGCACGCGTGCGTCGATTCCACGACACCTACCGCAACGAAACGGTAATCGGCCAGTTTGGTGTGGTCGGTAAATCTTTTGCAGATGCATTGCTAGTCGGCATAAATTTAGGTCAGAACCGTGCAGACATTCAAACTGGCGCTACGATGGAAACGGTATTTGGCGACTGGTTTCGCCGAGGAAGTATAGTGATGCCGACATTAAAGTACCGGAAAAAAGATATCGTAAAAGGATTAGACATATATCTAAACGCCAACTATAACTTGGGTTACGAGCAAAATATTGACACCGTGGCGCGGTTGTACAATTGGTTGGGTCAATACATTGAGCGCACGGCTCCTGCAGGAGAACGGAGTTACTCCATGTATAAATTCAGAAATAATATGGGCGTCGGCGCCGCAGGCCTAAATTATCGCATCAATGACCGACATACGGTAAGCTTAAATAATACGACGACAACCTTCGACCGTCGGGGTTCTGATGAATTAGCGCCATTCAATGAAGCTTATGAACAGCCTCGAAAATCATTAAAAAACGTGTTGGGACTCAGCTATCAATATAGCACAGATCGCTGGAATGCTACCGTATTTGCAAAGGATTTACGTCAGAATGTACGCTTTTCCGAAGCTTTTACGCCTGATGGCGATGCCAGCCAGCCATTGCAATACCGGGAATTGGATATGCAATTTCAAGCTTTTGGTTATGGATTGGCAGGAACATACTTTATCCAGCCGTCCTTGCAGGCGAAAGTTTCTTTTGAACGCTCGTACAGGTTGCCAGATCCTTACGAGTTATTTGGTGATCTGATCAATACACAAGGAAATGTGTCCTTAAAGCCAGAATCCAGTAATAACATTAATCTAGGCCTTTCCTATGTAAAAACAATCGCGAAAATGCACCATTTACATGGAGACATCAATCTTTTATTTCGTGAAGCTAAAGACTTTATTCGCCCCGATTTAAATCCTAATGGCACCCAGCAGGTGATGCGGAATCTTCTGGATGTTTCCAACCGTGGAATTGACTTCAGCTTACGATACGGATACCATAATAATTTCACCATCGGATTCAGCGGTACGTATCAAAACCTGCGTAACGAGGTAGAGTTCGAACCTGGTAGCACACGTGTTAGTCCGGTTTATCGCGATCGCATTCCAAACATTCCTTATTTCTACGGCAATGGTGATGCTTCTTATTTCATTCATAATCTGGCCGGAACCGGAAATCATCTGACGCTTACATACAATTTACTCTATGTACACGAATTCTTTTTGGCTTGGCCATCGCAGGGTGGATTGAAAAACCAAATTCCCGAACAATTTGCTCACGACCTGACCGCTACCTACACGCTGAAGGATGGCAGATACAATATTGGATTGGCCTGTAGAAACCTCTTCGACAACAGACTATATGACAACTTCATGCTGCAGAAGCCAAGCCGCGCATTCAGCATTAAACTACGTTACTTCATCAATAAATAAAATCATAAGAAAATGAGAACAATCAATAAAGTATTACTTTTTGCTGGTCTGGGATTAGCATTAAGCAGTTGTAGTAAATCAGACGGTCCGACCCAAGTAGAGACTCCTGGATCTTATGTTATTGCCGCGGCTACATTAAGTAGCACAAATAGTACGGATTACTTGTTGACTTCACCATCTTTACAAGAAGGATCCATCACTACGGCCGGAAACGGGATTGAACAATTGGGCTATCGCTCTTACATCCAAGCTGCAGAACGTATCTTCAGCTTCCGTTACGGGCAAGGCAATCCAGGATCCATTACGTCTTACACATTAACTGACGGAACTTTGTCAGCCGGCCAAAGTTTACAAGGTGAAAGTACTGATGTTAATGCGCTTGTAGGCGATGATGTATTAATGATTCGCAACAACCCGCGTTTCAATATTCCTAATATCATATTTACCTTGATAGATGGTAAAAATGTAGCGGTAAAAGGTACTGCCAGTATCAGCAATAAAGACTTAGCCGCCAATGGCGAAGTCGCATCTTTAAGCACCACGCCGATTTTACTGGCAAATAATAAAGTGTTGGCGCCATTTTACAGCGTGGTTGATGGTACAGGCCGTTCTGAGTTTCTGACCAATCACTTAGATGAAAGCCGCTTTGCTGTCTTCTCTTACCCAGCGATGACCTTAGAAAAAACTTTCCTGGATAAAAGAACGGGCATTTTAACAAGCGGTGTGCACCAAACCAAAAACGGCGACATTTATGCTTTCGCCGGCGCAGGTCACCCTAATTACTGGTCGACAACAACGACTTATCCGGTTTCAAAAAACCCCTCCGGTATATTGAAAATCAACGCAACCACGTTGGAAACCGATGCTTCCTATTTCTTTGATTTAACAGCAGCTTCCGGTGGACACCGCGTGAGAGCATCAAAATATATCGCAGACAATCTGTTTTTCTTAGCCATGTACGGCGATGTTAATGCTGCACGTGGCGCTAAGACACGTTATGCCATTGTTGATGTCGCTAGCAAACAATTCAAATGGGTAAGTGGTTTACCATCTACCATCAATGAGTCAGGCTTTCCTGTTTATGTAGAAAACGGAACGGTATCTGTCGGTGTGAATGGAGAAAGTGAAAACGTAATCTATCAGGTCAATGCACAATCTGCAGTGGCTACAAAAGGCTTAAAAGTGGAGGGATTGATTAAAACCATCATGAAACTCTAAAATAGTATATTGGTAAATAGGGTAGAGATTTTGATAACGAGCATCAAATAACCTCTTTTTTGGAAACAAACATATAAAGGAGTTTACTCACTAAGCACCATGGTTAAGGTAAAGAATGAATACCATGGCATATCCACTAAGATCGCCATCAAGCAGTAATTTGTTTGATGGCGATTTTCGTTTATGTTATCACATCGTTGTAGCTTTCAATTGCCTGCTGAACGATTTTGGGATGACTTTACATAGCAAATTTAAGCAATTCTACATATTCAAATTATGCATTGAACGCAGGGATAAGGCGCGTTATATTGATTATGCAAAAAATAGTGAATAAAACATAAGCGTTTCGTTATTTTTATTTAGATTTGATCTAAATATGTTATTATGAAGAAAACACTATCTCTATTAGCCTTAGCCTGTCTTTGCCAGCTATCGTGCAAAAAGGAAAACTTGATCGTGACTGAAAATTCAGCGCATCAAGAAATCTCTACAAACAGAACGGAAGTTTCTAAAGTTTTTGCAAAAGCGTTAACCGACCAAACTGTCAGAGATTTTATTAAAGCAGAAGCTTTGAAAAGATTTGACAATGACTACGATGTATTGTATCATCGGGTGAAAAACAAATTATTAACAGATGGAAAAACTTTAGAGTCGAAACTTATGGAGTACACTTCAAACAAAGAATTGTTGAAAGAAACTATAGACAACGACCCGTTACTAACCTTTTATGTCCCTAAATTGGAAGAATTTAGTGCCGAACAATGGGATACTTCAACAGATATTCCAATCGTAGCAGTCAGGGATTTAGAAAGTAAAAAAAAGCATACAAATGAGCCGCTAATAGCTTATGATGCGAGAGCAAACACCATCAAACTTTCCTACTATGAGCAGCCTACGGTGCCTGTTATCGTTGTAAAATCCAACGAACGCATCATATTGGAAACGCAAAAAGAAAAAAAATCCACATCAGGTACATCGAAGGCATCGTTAAAAAGTCGTGTTAAACAGATAGAAAATGGTTCGCTCAATTTTCTAGACGACTCGTTTGATAACACATCTGCATCCAAATTGGGTGATAAAAAGAATAACGCTAACCAACAAAAACAGATGAGGTCTACCGCTCTGAAATCAAGCTCGACATATGGCTACCCAGCAGCCAATGGAAAACACCAGGCATTTTTCAATTTCCTTAATGACCAACAGCTGAATAATAACGTCGCTAACTATATTGACAGCCAAAAATTATTGGCTGCGTCTGAAAAGACGTATCAACGGGATTATATTTACTACGATATTGTTAATCCAACAGATAAGGGAGAATACAACGACTCACATGTCGAAGCTATTCATTCTATATCATTTAATCAAAATTCTTCGCACGGCTATGTCGTAGACGACCACCGTGATTGGACAGATGGAATATTAGAAATTAAAGTTCATGTAACATTCCTCAAACGAACTGGCGGACTAGAATCTATTTACAAGATTTTCTCTGTTAGTGCAGATGAATTATTTAAAAAAGAGCAAAATGTAAATAAACCACGGGTTTATTATTTACCTGAACCAATACCATTGATAGGCTGGAATATGTATGAAACAGGAAGTATGTGGCATTTCTTTGTCGAGGAAGTCGATCCAGGAAGTGAAACTACAAAGACCGTACAAGTATCATCTAATTTCTCAAAGTCTTGGGAGATTGGCGGAAATGTAGGTGTCGACATTTGGATTCTAAAAATAGGTGTATCAGGCAAAGGCCAGGGTTCATCGAGTGAAACAAAAACAGAAACAATGAACTACAAAGTTACTGGTACATCCGATGATCTCGGTGTTGGCGTATTAGAATATGGTGATAAAGTAAGTTTAGGGTATCAATTCGATATCAGTCCTTGGCACGAGGCGCACAATATTTACACCGTAAACACGGGCATGGTGGAACTTGGTATCGTACCTAAACTTAAATACTAACATTTTATGTAGCAGACTGTCAGTGCAGGATAAGAAACAAATCTCCTGTACTGACAGCTCCACATTATTTTGACAGGCATTAATCAGTATTTACACAATTAATAAACAACCAATTACAACTATCTATCATCTTTACTTCCAAGCAATAAACCGTTAAAAAATCGTGAGATCAAAACGTAGTACTAAACCGCTCGCGTTTTTTCCTTCAGCCAGGCTGCTTCCTCTTCCGTCAAATGCGAAACCAGCTGCTCAAATACCCAACTATTATAGCTATTTAGCCAATCCAGATGTTTCTGATCTAACAGGGATTTATCAATCAAATCTGTCGCGATATAGCAAATGGTAAGTGTTTCAAAGTGCATAAACTCACCAAACTGATTAGATTCCAAATCCTTACTCAACACCAAATTTTCGATACGAATACCATATGCGCCTTCACGATATAGACCAGGCTCAATCGACGTGATCATCCCCTCTTCTACCGGAATATCCACATTAGTTGGGTTGAACGTATGCGGGCCTTCGTGTACATTGAGAAAGAAGCCCACGCCGTGTCCAGTGCCGTGCCCGTAATTACGAAGATTTTCCCAGATCGGACGACGCGTAATCGCATCGATCTGATAACCACGAGTACCTTTTGGAAACACAGCCAACGAACCTTCGATTGTTCCTTTCAGCACAATGGTATAATCGGCACGTTCAGCATCGGTCGTTTCACCTAGCGAAATAACCCGCGTGATATCCGTCGTACCATCTTTATATTGTCCACCAGAGTCTACCAGCAAAAGTCCGGCTGCGCGCAGCGTAGCGTTACTCGCTTCGGTAGCTTTGTAATGTGGCAACGCGCCATGTTCAAGATAACCGGCAATCGTGTCAAACGAGATATCAACAAAATCAGTCCCTGCAGCGCGAAATGCCTGCAGTTTGTCGGCAATCGAAATTTCCGTTAAATTCCCATCAGATACATGTTCTTCCACCCATTTAAAGAAACGCGTCATCGCAATCCCATCCTTAACCATCGCCTGTCGCGTATGCGCAATTTCCACCTCATTTTTGATCGCTTTCAAGCGCGTCGACGGATTAATATCCTCGATAATGGCCGTCGTCTTCGGAACCGCATCATACACTGCAAAACAAGTACGTTTGGGATCTAACCAAATACGATCAGCCTGTAGTGCAGCTATCGCAGCAAAAGCCGCCGCGTAATCCTCGACAATAATGCCCGCATCGGTCAATTTTTGTCGATCATCCGCGCTTAGTTTACGCTCGTCGATAAATAGCGTATGGCGTTCTTCTTCGATCAATAAAAAACCCAACACCACCGGATTGCACGGCACATCGTTGCCCCGGATATTTAATATCCAAGCCAAATCATCCAAAGATGATATAAAGTGTGCGGTCGCGCGCTTCGTGCCCAGCTTTGCTTTGACACGTGCTATTTTGCTTGCGCTAGATTCACCAGTCGTTTCTTCAGACAGTAAGTAAGCCGGAGCCGTAGGCAAACTTGGCCGATCGTTCCAAACGCGATCCAATAGATCAACGTGCCCATCCACCTGTATTCCGATGGGCTCAAGCGCTTCTTTTACCGCCTGCGCCACGGCCAGTGAAGCAAGATTGCCATCAAACGCCACTTTACTGCCCGCTGGCAACGTTTCAGCAAGCCAGAAAGCATACTCGGCTGCGCCTTGCACTTTTAGCTTAACCAAATCAAACCCCGTATCTTGCAACTGATCGTTTGCTTGAACAAAATAACGCGAGTCCGTCCACAAACCAGCAAAATCTTCGGTGATCGCCAATGTGCCAGCAGAACCCGTAAAACCCGAAGCCCAGGCAATACATTTATACCGCTCGGGTAAATATTCGCTAATATGCGGATCTGAGGAAGGAATAATATATGCTGCAATGCCAAGCGCACGCATCTCTGCCCGAATAGCATCTAATCGTTCTCTATGTGCCATGTTCCATTCAATTTTTGTGCGTACGCAAGTTAGAAAATATGTCAAAGACTTCGCAACAACAAGCGTGTATTACCTGTAATAATTTTACAAAGTAATATGCCTGTTGATAAGTGCTACGACTAATTTATCGCTATCAAGTTACTACAAAAACAGACCGTTGCTGGCATACGGTTTGCAGCATACAAGCAAATTTCGATATGTTTGCTAAAAAATCAATACACGTATGAAAACACGACTACTCACCATCATATACTTGACAACCGTCCTTTTCGGTACGACAATTTTGCAGGCACAAACAGAGAAGGATAAAATAGGCGACGCCTATCAAAAGTTTGTCAGCAGCGGAAAATTAACAAATGGTATCGCCTCATTAACCGTTTTAGACGGAAAAACCGGACAAGTTATTTTCGCAAACCAAAGTACGCTCGGTTTACCTACGGCATCCACGCTCAAGGTGATTACTTCGATCACCGCATTAGATATTTTAGGGCCAAACTACACGTACAAAACAAAATTAGCTTACGCCGGCACGATAGACAGTCTTGGTGTGCTACAAGGCGATCTTATCATCAGCGGCAGCGGCGATCCTACGCTCGGGAGCGAACGTTACGCAAATACCAAAGGCGAAACAATAATCAATAAATGGATCAATAAAATAAAGCAGGCCGGGATTACACAAATACATGGACGTATATTGGCTGATGATCTGGCTTACAATGGCAACGACGTGCCCGCCGGATGGAGCTGGAGCGATATCGGCAATTATTATGGCGCAGGAATTTCCGGTCTAAATTGGCGCGAAAACAAAGCCGGATTAACCTTTATTCCCTCATCGCCCGGACAGCCCGCACGTTTAGACAGCAGTAAACAAGTCATCCCTGCAGTTAAATTTATCAACGAGGTCACGACAGGCGCAAACGGTTCCGGTGATAACGTCTATGCCTTTGCAGCGCCTTACAGCGAACTCATTTATCTCCGTGGCACTTATGGTCGAGATCTTCGAAAAACCATTGAAGTTAGTTTACCTGATCCGGCATTAGCCTTGGCGCACGAACTAACCAACGCGTTGTTAGCACAAAACATAACGGTAGATAGCACGATCACGACCGGCAAACGACTGGCCAATGCGGGCATAGCCTTGCCGAAAGTACAAACGGAAATCGATGTGCACACTTCTCCTGTTTTGAAAGACATCATTTACTGGTTTAACCAAAAAAGTATCAACCTCTATGGAGAAGCTTTGCTCAAGAGCTTCGGCCTGCTCAGCGGAAATAAAGCCGATACGCAACAAGCCGCACGTTTGTTAGCAAAATATTGGGAACAAAAGTTAAAAATTCCAGTGGGCGAACTACATATTCAGGACGGTTGTGGCTTATCGCCGCAAAACCGCGTAACGACCTTAGCGCTTGCTAAAATTATGCACTATGCACAAAGCAGACCTTGGTTTGCAGATTTTAACAAAAGCTTGCCCACTATTAACGGCATGACCATGAAAAGCGGCACGATTGCTGGTGTATTGGGATATACTGGCTACCACACGCGTACTGATGGCACAAAGCTAACGTTCTCACTATTAGTGAATAACTACAACGGAAGTAGCACAGCTATGCGGCAAGATATGTTTAACCTATTGGATAACTTGAAATAAGCATAAAATTAGTTAATGTACGGACGATGTTTTAGCTTTGTAGCCTGATATTAATGTTAGTAAGATTTTGCCATAGCGTTGCTGCGTATGTTGGTGCTTAAAAAAACCAACTGCAAATCGCACGCAGGAAATGACTATTAAAATTTTACTACTATTTTTTTACTTTTTACTTAAGAAATGAGTAGCAACAAAAAGAAAGATGCCTTGGACTACCACGCCATGGGAAGACCAGGAAAAATTGCCGTAGTACCGACAAAACCACACAATTCGCAAAGAGATCTGTCATTAGCGTATTCACCTGGGGTTGCTGAGCCCTGCCTGGCTATTGCAGCAAATCCGGAAGATGCTTACAAGTACACGTCAAAAGGTAATCTCGTTGCGGTAATAAGTAATGGTACGGCTGTTTTAGGCCTAGGCGATATCGGAGCCCAAGCCGGAAAACCGGTAATGGAAGGAAAAGGCCTGCTGTTTAAAATTTTTGCCGACATTGATGTATTTGATATTGAGCTCGACACTAAAAATGTAGACGAGTTTGTCAATATCGTTAAAGCATTAGAACCTACATTTGGTGGCGTCAACCTAGAAGATATCAAAGCGCCAGAGTGTTTTGAAATTGAACGCCGTTTAAAAGAGGAAATGAATATCCCGGTGATGCACGATGACCAGCATGGTACTGCTATCATTTCTGGTGCCGCCTTGATAAATGCTTGCGAACTAATCGGAAAAGATATCAGCGAAATCAAAATCGTTGTGAACGGCGCAGGAGCCGCAGCAATTTCCTGTACAGGTATGTATATGTCTGTCGGAGCGAAAAAAGAAAATATCGTCATGCTCGATAGCAAAGGCGTGATTCGCAAAGACCGCGAAAACCTGGATAAGACGAAAGCAGAATTTGCAACTGATCGTGACCTGCACACACTTGCTGATGCCGTAGCCGGATCGGATGTATTCATCGGGCTTTCGGCCGCCGATGTGCTTACGCCGGAAATGTTGCTTTCCATGAATGCTAAGCCAATTGTATTGGCTATGGCCAATCCTAATCCCGAAATTGCTTATGACCTTGCTATTGAAACGCGGGATGATGTTATTATGGGAACAGGCCGTTCCGATTTTCCAAACCAGGTAAACAATGTACTTGGCTTTCCATATATCTTCCGCGGTGCACTAGATGTACGCGCCACAGGGATCAATGAAGAGATGAAAATTGCTGCGGTTCAAGCCTTAGCGGCATTGGCTAAACAGCCCGTGCCAGAAGAGGTAAACCAAGCCTATGATACCAGCAATCTGAAATTTGGCCCGCATTATATTATTCCTAAACCTACCGATCCACGTTTGATTACAGAAGTTTCTGTCGCTGTAGCGAAAGCCGCGATGGCTTCGGGTGTTGCCCGCACCGAGATTACCGACTGGGATCTGTACAAAGAAGAGCTTCGCAAGCGCTTAGGAAAAGATGACGGCATTATGCGCAACCTCACGACAAAAGCCAAGCTTAGTCCAAAACGCGTAGTATTTGCCGAGGCAGACAACTACAAAACCTTGCGTGCAGCACAGATAGTGAAGGAAGATAAAATTGCGTCCCCTATCCTTTTAGGAAACAAGCAGAAAATCGAAAATCTGATCAAAGAGTATGATTTCGATTTGGAAGGTGTACAAATTATCGATCCAAACGAAGAAGTAAATTCCGAAAGATTCGACAAGTTTGTACAACACTTATACAAGAAAAGACAGCGCCGAGGCATCTCGTTAAATGAAGCCCGCAAATCCATGACCAATCGCAATTATTTTGCCGCGTCGATGGTGCAATTTGGCGAAGCCGACACCCTGATTTCCGGATTAACACGAAATTACGGATCAACCATCAAACCAGCCTTGCAGGTCATTGGCGCCAAGCCAAACAGCCGTGTTGCAGGTATGTACATGATGTTGACATCCAAAGGCCCTATCTTTTTTGGAGACACCACCGTCAATGAAGATCCAACAGCACAAGAATTGGCAGAAATCACGTTGTTGTTGAATGAATCGATCAAACGTTTCAATATCAAACCACGTATCGCCTTGTTATCCTATTCTAACTTTGGCTCTAACGATGGCCGCGTAGCGACCAAAGTGCGTGAAACAGCCAAGATATTGCGTGACAAAGCTCCAGACGTCATCGTTGACGGCGATATTCAAGCCAACTTTGCTTTAAACAGCGAATTGCTAAAGGCAAACTTCCCGTTTAGTGCATTGAATGGCCAGGCGGCAAATACCCTGGTATTCCCTAACCTGGAATCGGGCAATATTGCCTACAAACTTCTTCAGGAAGTGGGCAATGCGGAAGCCGTTGGTCCTATTTTATTAGGAATGAACAAACCGGTACACGTGTTACAATTAGACAGTTCGGTGCGCGAGATCGTTAACATGGTGACAATCGCCGTTGTAGACGTGCAGGAACACGAGAAAAGCTTGAATAGCTAAGCGTGTAAAAAACATATCGACAGTCGCTAGCCAGCAGGCCTGCGACTGTTAGATTTTCAAATTTTAACTTATAATTTATCTTATGTACGATTATTTTAGTGGAAAGCTTGTGTTTAAAGCGCCAACGCATGTTATACTTGATGTATCAGGCATTGGTTACCATATCCATATTTCGCTCACCACCTTTTCACAAATAAAAGACCAGGAAAATTGTAAGCTCTACGTTTCCTTTCAGGTACGTGAAGATGCCCAAACCTTGTACGGCTTTGCCACAGAAGCGGAGCGACAACTGTTCAACCACCTCATCTCCGTATCGGGCATCGGCCCAAATACGGGGCGAATGATGCTTTCTTCCATCACACCCGAAGAAATACAAACCGCCATTATCAACGGGCAAGTGCAAGTGATTCAAAAGATTAAGGGCATCGGGCCAAAGTCTGCGCAGCGCGTCATCTTAGAACTGCAAGATAAACTCAAAAAACAAGGTCCTGACGCCTTAATACCGTTACCAGTTGCCAAACTATCCGTGCCGGAAGAGGCCTTAACAGCTTTGGTTATGCTGGGCTTTGGAAAGCCACAAGCCGAGAAAGTGTTGAATAGCTTAGTCGCGCAAGATCCCAGCCAAACGGTTGAGGACTTAATCAAAGGCGCACTGAAACGTCTCTAACACAAATAAAACGAAAAATACCCGCCGAAATAATTTAACATTTTTAAGTGTACAATAAACGCTAATTCAATTGCTTTTTCCCAAAAATTGGTAGATATTTGTAGGTAATCATTGATTAACTGCTTATGTGAAATACTAATCACTGATTATTTAACTTATTTGCTGATACCTTTGGAGAAACTGGTCAACTTAGTATTCCTATGTTTGACTTGTGTGTTTTGTGCATTTTTTAATGCGCAAGGCCAACAAGTGACGCCCGCGAATGGCGACAAAGCTGACTCTTTGAAACTACCCTATCGTTTCAAGGACCACCCCTTTTTGCACTTACCAAAATCATATGAACCGTTCCAATTAGGTTATCCCACAAATATTGAACGAGAGATCGTCTACGATACCGCATCCAAACAATACATCATTCGTGAAAAACTAGGCACAAAACTCTATCGTCCGCCACTTTACCTGTCGCTGGAAGAGTATACAGACTACGCGTTTAAACGTGCCCAAAAGAGCTATTGGGAAGAACTTGCCGATAAGTCGTTGATGCAGGAACGCAAAAAACGCTTGATCCCGATTATTGAAGTCACCAGCCCTACGTTTCAGAAAATATTCGGCGGCAATACCATTGAAATAAACCCGCGAGGCAGCGCCGAAATCATTCTTCGTGGCCAGCGCAACAGCAATGAAAACCCCATGTTTAACGAAATACAACGCAAACAATGGGGGTTTGACTTTGATCAAAACATCAATTTAAATTTAAGTGGCCAAATTGGCGAACGCGTCAGGATGAACGCCAATTTTAATTCACGCGCGCAGTTTGATTTCGAAAACCAAATACGATTTGATTACGTCGCCAAAGATGATGCAATACTTCGGCGCCTGGAAATTGGAAATGTAAACATGGCCCTTAACAGCACCTTGATACAAGGTTCTGAATCGCTTTTCGGTGTGAAAGCACAGTTACAATTTGGCAAACTGATGTTTACCGGCTTGGTATCCCAACAGCGGTCTCGCCAAAAAGAATTTACCATTACCAACGGCGCACGCGACAGCGAGATCGCACTCCAGCTGGATGACTACGAGG
>JAAIGF010019835.1_pt1 | contig 129106 bp, 139 predicted proteins | sample 6487441 | NCBI WGS metagenome assembly JAAIGF01 (sample SAMN13974129, study PRJNA590717) | phyllosphere metagenome | biome: pepper field; feature: multiple bacterial spot infested pepper fields; material: pepper leaves; isolation source: leaves from pepper fields | host: Capsicum annuum ... | reverse complement strand
CATCGCCCGGGTGGAACGCGGCAAGATCCGATTCCGCTCGATCACGGCGATGTAGTGGGCGGGAAGGAAATGTAATGCGCGTCCTTGATCGGGACGGCTTGCCAGCAATACCGTTCCCGACTCGGCAAGCGCGTAGTCAGCGAAGACGATCGCGATATTGGCGGCTTCGGCTTGGCGGATATTTTCCTCGCGGGTCGCTTCCGGCGACCATGCAAAATCGTTCGGGAAAGACAAGCCGTACCGGGTGAACCTCAGGTCGCCGGAGCGAATGATCGGACCGCCGCCATAGCTGTGGATCAAGTCGTTCAGCGTGGCTTGCAGCAGCTCGGGAGTCGATTCGATGACTTGGGTGTGAATGAAAAAGCATTGTTCTTTCAACACCTCGACCAGCTGCTCCGGTGTGGAATCGGCCAACGTATCCAGATGGACGGTATGTTTCCAATCCGGTCTCGTTACATCGTCCGTCCGGCGGGGACGTCCGAGGCTTTCGGCAACCCGATTCAAAAAAGAGTTACGGTTAGACGTATCGGCAGTTCTATTTTCGCTTTCGGTCCGGCTCATGGTCGTCTCCCTTCTTTTCCGATCGGTGAAGCCGCTTCGTCTACCGAAGTATCGCGTCCAGGCTCGGCTTCCGGCAAAACGGCAGCGTTGAAGTCACCGTGTGCGGATGGACTTTTTTTGCGAATATCCGTGGCAGTCATGGACGAGACGTCCGAACGATCCACGCGTTCACGCTTTTCGTACCATGACCGGAAGCCATCCTGCTTTTTAACCGGCTGGGGCATATCGCGTATTCCGATCCAGCCTTCGATCGGACCTGGGCCGCGGACGATTCGACCGTGCCGACTGAGCAGCCGGGTCATCGAATACGCGACTCTCAGCGTACTGCGGAACATCCCGGGCGAAGACAGCAGTTTGCTTGCCGCTCTCATTTGTACCCGATCCGAGACGCCTGTCCGTCCTTGAGAGACGATGTTCTGCCTGTGCATAACAAGCTGCTCATGCAGCGGAATTTTGACCGGGCATACATCCGTACAAGCGCCGCATAGGCTGGAAGCGTACGGCAGTTCTTTATAATCATCGTAGCCGCCCAGCAGCGGAGTGATGACGGCGCCGATCGGACCGGGATAGATCGAACCGTAAGCATGTCCGCCGATATGCCGATAGACCGGACAGACGTTCAGGCAAGCGCCGCAGCGGATACATTGCAGCGCTTCGTGAAATTCGCTCGCCAAAATCTCGGATCTGCCATTGTCGACGACAACCAGATGAAACTCTTCGGGGCCGTCGACCTCGCCTTGTTCGCGCGGACCCATCACTGTGATATAGCTCGTCAACTTTTGCCCAACCGCGCTGCGGCACAGCAGATTATCCAATACTTCCATCTCTTCCAGCGTCGGCACGATCCGTTCCATGCCCATGACCGCGATATGCGTTTTGGGCAGCGCGGCAGTCAGGTCCCCGTTCCCCTCGTTGGTGACCAGATTGATCGCGCCCAGATTCGCCACCGCGAAATTGCAGCCCGTGATGCCGATCTCCGCTTCGAGAAACTTTTCCCGCAGGATGTCCCGCGCGAACCGTGCCAGATGCTCGGGTGTCTCGTCTCCGGCATAGCTCAGCTTGGAAGCGAACACGTCCCGGATCTGTTTGCGGTTTTTGTGCAGGGCGGGAGCGACGATATGCGAAGGCGGGTCCCAATCGTCTTCTTGCAAAATATACTCGCCGAGGTCGCTTTCGATCACTTCGCATCTCGCTTTCATCAGCACGTGATTCATTTCGATTTCTTCGGTAACCATCGATTTCGACTTGACCACTTTGCGCGCGTTTTTACTCTGAACGACGTCCCGGATGTAGGCGCTCGCTTCTTCTTTGGTCCGCGCGAAAAAGACATGTCCGCCTCGTCGCTCCACGTTATCCGCCATCTGCCCCAGATAATAGTCCAGGTTCTCCAGCGTATGCTGCCGGATCTGTTGGCCCAGCTCGCGCCATTGCTCCCAATCGCCGAGCGCCGTCGCCGCGGTCAATCGCCGTGTTTTCAGGCTGTCCTGCGCCGAACCGACCGCGCCGCGCATAAACGCGTCTTCGATTCCGGCCGCTGTGCGCGCATCGAATTTCCGATCGTCCGTTTTCAAACTCATGCCAGAGCGCCTCCTTCCACGGTACCGCGACGTTCGTTGTCGGTAGGGATACGATTCAGTACTTCGGCAATATGCATGACCTGGATCTCTTTTCCGGTTCGCGACATGCGTCCCCCGATATTCATCAGGCAGCCCATGTCCGCGCTGATGAGATACTCCGCTCCCGTTTCCGCCACGCAGGCGCTTTTTTCATCCACCATTTGTTCCGAAATCTCGGGCATCTTGACGGAGAAGGTTCCGCCGAAGCCGCAGCAGTTGTCGGCGTTCTTCAACGGTTCAAGCCGAAGCCCGTCTACTTTTTCGAGCAGCATAAAAGGAGTCTCGGCTTCGCCGAGCAAGCGTGTCATATGGCAGGAACGGTGATACGTCGCGCTGCCTTCGAGACGTGCGCCGACATCCGTGACGCCGAGCACCCGCACGATGAATTGGGTAAACTCGAAAGACTTCTCTTTTAAAGCAATCGCTTTCATTTCCCAGGTCGGGTCGCCCTTGAAAATATGCGGGTATTCGTGGAACATCGCCACGCAAGAGCCGGACGGACCCACGACGTAATCGGAATGCTCAAACGCGTTCATCATATTGATCATGGCTTGCTTGGATTCGTCCAAATAACCGCTATTGTAGGTCGGCTGTCCGCAGCAGACTTGAGAAGCGGGAAAATCCGTCTCGCAGCCGAGACGTTCCAGAACTTCGACCATGTCTTTGCCGACGCCGGGGAACATGAGGTCAACCAGGCAGGTCGAGAAAATGCTGACTTTCATTCGCGATCCCTCCGTTTCTCCTCTATTGTACTCCGCAGTTGTTCCATTGAAAACCATAAAAACAGAAAAATAAAATAAAAAACATCACAAAACCACAGATAAAAAGAACTAAAATGTTGACAATAAAAATTGATAACGTTTACAATACAATAGAAGAAACAGACTTTAACCCATTTCTGAGGAGGCAGGTTCGGTGCAAAAACATCAGATGTATATTAACGGGCAATTTACCGATGCGGAAAACGGAGAATGGATGGATGTGACCAATCCGTCGACGGACGAAACGGTTTCCCAAGTGCCGAAAGCGACCAAGGCGGACGTGGCACGAGCGATCGACGCAGCGGAAGCGGCTCAAGCGGCTTGGGAAGAAACGCCGGCAGTGGAACGAGGCGTTTATCTACATAAGATCGCGGACGGCATTCGCAAGCAGGCGGACGAGATTGCCCGTTTGATCTCCGAAGAAGTGGGCAAAACGCTGGAACTGTCGACGGTGGAAGTCCATTTCACGGCGGATTACATGGATTACATGGCAGAGTGGGCGCGGCGTTACGAAGGCGAGATCGTCCAGAGCGACCGCGACAACGAGAATATTTTCGTGTTCAAAAGAGCGATCGGCGTCACTACGGGCATTCTGCCTTGGAACTTCCCGTTCTTCCTGATCGCCCGCAAAATGGCTCCGGCGCTGATCACAGGCAATACGATTGTCGTGAAGCCGAGCGCCGAGTCTCCGAACAACGCGATCGCGTTTACCAAAATCGTCGACGCCGTCGGTTTGCCGAAAGGCGTATTCAATCTGGTAACCGGACGCGGCGGCGAAGTGGGCAACGAACTGGCCAGCAATCCGAAAGTCGGGATGGTCAGCTTGACGGGCAGCGTGCCTGCCGGACAGAAGGTGATGGAGGCCGCGGCCGAAAATATCATTAAAGTCAGTCTGGAATTGGGCGGCAAAGCGCCGGCGATCGTGCATAAAGACGCCGATCTCGATATTGCGGTCAAATCCGTCGTCGATTCGCGCGTGATCAACACCGGTCAGGTATGCAACTGCGCCGAGCGCGTTTACGTGCATGAAGAGATCAAGGAAGAATTCACGAACCGTCTCGTCGAAGCGATGAAAGCCGTGAAATACGGTGATCCGTTGAAAGATTCTGGCATTCACATGGGTCCGCTGATCAATAAAGATGCCCAGGATTCCGTACAAGCCAAGGTTGACCGTGCGGTTGAACAAGGAGCGAAAGTTCTTTTGGGCGGCAAAAAGGTCGAGGGCACGGGCAGCTTCTACGAGCCGACGGTCATCGCGGACGCAAGCAACGAGATGGAGATCATCCAGGAAGAAATCTTCGGTCCGGTCATTCCGATCGTCTCGTTCAAAACGTTGGACGAAGCGATCGAGCTTGCCAACGACAGCGAATTCGGCCTGACCTCGTCGCTGTATACGCAAAATCTCAATGTCGCGATGAAAGTCGTGAAGCGTCTGAAATACGGAGAAACCTACATCAACCGCGAGAACTTCGAGGCGATGCAGGGCTTCCATGCGGGCTGGCGCAAGTCGGGGATCGGCGGCGCTGACGGCAAGCACGGCCTGAACGAGTATCTGCAAACGCAGGTCGTTTATTTGCAGTACGATAAGAATATTCAGTAAAACGTCCGACAATCGAAAGCGGAATAACAGGTTCCAACATCCCAATGCGGAGGGCTGCCAAGTGGCGGTTCTTCGCATTTTTCTTTTTTTATGCAAAACTACTTTACCTGTCGTAGTAACCATGATACATTAAACCTACAAAATACTACGACAGATGAAGTACGACAGACATAGTAAAAGAAAAGAGGGAGGCCCTTGATTAGCAGCGATGTCATCCGAGGCTATAACGATACGATGATTCTGTACATGCTGCTCGACGGAGAATCGTACGGCTACGAAATCTCGAAAAATATCCGCAGATTGTCGGAAGAAAAATACGTCATGAAGGAAACGACGCTTTATTCCGCTTTTACGCGTTTGGAAAAGAACGGCTATATCGCTTCTTTCCATAAAGATGGGGAGAGCGGAAAGCGGCGCACCTATTACCGGATTACCGAAGAGGGTCTGGCCTATTATCAGGAGAAATGCAGCGAATGGCAGGTCACGCAAGAAGTCGTCAATAAATTCATAAAGGAGCCGTGAAGACGATGGACGTACTGCATGCTTATCTGGACAGCTTGTTTGCCGCATGGCCGCGTACCGCTCAAGTGCTTAATTTGAAGCGGGAGATGCTGGATACGATGGAGGACAAGTACGAAGAATTGAAGCGAAACGGCAAAAGCGAACATGAAGCGATCGGGATCGTTATTTCGGAATTCGGCAATATTGACGAATTAATGAATGAACTGGGGATTTTGCCGATTGAGGAAAACAGGGAAGCGGTCATCGTATCTGAAAAAGAAGCCGAGGCTTATGAAAAAATCGTTCGGCGCTCTTCACGTTTGAAAGCGATCGGTTGGCTTTTGATTTTACTTGGTGTCGCTGGAATGATAATCGTCGCAGCTTCGAATGATAATGCGGCTTTCGGCAACTTGTCGGGCCATCAGGCTTATCTGCTTTCGTTGATTGTATTGTTCATTTTCGTTGTCGCGTCAATCGGCTTATTTATCGCAAGTGGAAGCGGCAAAGACAAGTATCGGATGCTGGAGAAAGATTTTGAACTGGCTTCAGGAGCCAAAAGGAGCACGGAGCGGCATATGGAGGCTTTTCAACCTACCCATTCCCGCTTCGTAATCATCGCCGCTTGTCTGGGAACGTTATCTCCTGTAGCCTTGTTGATTGCAGGAATACGTGGAGAATCTCAAACGCCTTACGGTGCCGCGATCATGCTGGTTCTGCTGGGGATTGCTATTGGCCTGTTCGTATATGCCGGAGGAATTAAAAACGGTTATCAGAGACTGCTTCAATTAGGTGAATATACTTCGGAAAAGAAAGAAGAAAATCGGGTGATAAACCGAATTGCTATAATTGTTTGGCCGCTGGCATTCGTCGTGTTTTTCGTCAGTGGATTTATGTATCAGCGTTGGGACGTGAATTGGGCGATATTCCCGATCACGGCTGTTTTGTTCGCGGCGATCGGCGGCGTGTACAGCATGCGCCGAAAAACGAAAACAAAAGCCTGAACGGATAAGACATCGGACAAAGTGTTGAGGTTTTGAAAAAGAAAGATCTTTGATGCTCTCCGGGTTGACGGGGAGCCTTTTCTTTGCTAATATTACTTTAATGAATAAAAGCCTAAAAGCATAAAAGCGTTTAAGTGCGAAAGAATTTGTTGGATTTCTATTGATCGGGAACCCGATTCCCATTCCCATAACGAAAGGACGAAAATATTATGATCGCTATTTTATCGAACCAAGCTCCCGAAGAGCAGCTGCAAGAAGTTATTCGTGTCATTGAAAAAGAAGGACTGACTGTGCACCTGTCCAGAGGAGCGGATCGTACGGTCGTAGGTCTGATCGGCAAAGCCGAGCCAAGATTGGCCGAGCATCTGCGTCAGATGAAAGGCGTCGAGGACGTCGTTAAAATCTCCAAGTCGTACAAGCTGGCCAGCCGTGACTTCCATCCGGAAAACACCGTGATCCAGATCGGCGACGTCAAGATCGGCGGCGGCGAATTGGTTGTCATGGGCGGACCTTGCGCGGTAGAATCCCCGGAACAAATCGACGAGATCGCTCGTTTGGTTAAGGCTGCGGGCGGGCAGGTGCTTCGCGGCGGCGCATTCAAGCCGCGTACAGGTCCGTACAGCTTCCAGGGCGTAGGCGTGGAAGGTCTGATCATGATGGCCGAAGCCGGTAAAAAGCATGGCCTGCTCACGATTACCGAAGTCATGACGCCGGAATATGTCGATATCTGTGCGGAGTACGCGGACATTCTTCAGATCGGTACCCGCAATATGCAGAATTTCGATTTGCTGCGTAAACTGGGTACTTGCGGCCGTCCGGTCCTGCTCAAACGCGGCTTCAGCGCCACCTACGATGAGCTGCTGAACGCGGCCGAGTACATTTTGGCAGGGGGCAACCCGGACGTTATGCTGTGCGAGCGCGGTATTCGTACCTTCGAATCGTACACCCGCAACACGCTCGATCTGGCTGCGATTCCGGCCCTGCAAAGCTTGAGTCATCTTCCGGTCATTTCCGACCCAAGCCATGGTACAGGACGGCGCGAGCTGGTCGAGCCTATGGCTAAAGCCTCTGTGGCCGCAGGCGCAGATGGTCTGATTATCGAAATGCATACCGATCCGGACAATTCGATGACAGGCGACGGCGTTCAATCGTTGTTCCCGGACCAATTCGCGGGGTTGATGCGCGATTTGGAGCAATTGTCGCCGATCGTCGGCAAAAGCTTCGCTACGCCGAAGGCGGAAGCGGCTGATTTTAAAAATTGGGCAATCGTCTAATTTTTGAACGCCAGTAAACAAAAAGGCAGGCTATTTTCATCAGCTTGCTAAATCGAGAGAGCCCGCGTCGTGCCGCTATTTGTGGTCGACGTCGGGCTCTTGCGCTAAACTTATTCAAACTTCATCAAAGTGTAAGCATAACTCACATTATCGTAAAAAATACCTGACATGAGTCTTGACTGCTAAATAGCGCCGTTTTATAATGACGACAGCTAAAAAAGAGCATGAACGTTTCATAACGCATATCCGTTCAATGTTCGGAAATTTGGGAGGAAAGTGACATGTCGGTAGAAAAAGTATTGAAGCTTATTCAGGAGAACAACATCGAGTGGGTTGATTTCCGTTTCGTGGATCTGTCAGGCAAAACTCATCACATTTCGGTCCCTGCAAGCGCGGTTGAAGAAGAAACTTTTGAGAACGGCGTAGCCTTCGACGGATCGTCGATTCCGGGCTTCCGTGGTATCGAAGAGTCGGATATGGTCATGATGCCGGATACGGAATCGGTATACATTGACGCTTTTACCGCTCATCCAACATTGAACATTATGTGCAACATCTATACGCCTGACGGCGAACATTACGACCGTGACCCTCGTGGCATCGCAGAAAAAGCCGAAGCTTTCATGCAGGCAAGCGGCGTGGGTTCGGCAGCATTCTTCGCACCTGAGTCCGAGTTTTTCATCTTCGACGATGTGCGCTACCACAGCGGCATGAACAGCTCTTCGTTCGAAGTGGATTCCGAAGAAGCGGCTTGGAATACGAACCGCAAAGAAGAAGGCGGCAACCTGGGCTTCAAAGTGGGCGTCAAAGGCGGATACGTACCGGTTGCTCCGGTCGACAGCCAACAGGACATCCGCAGCGAAATGTGCCGTCTGCTCGAAGAAGCGGGCCTCGTGATTGAGCGTCACCACCACGAAGTGGCGACTGCCGGTCAAGCCGAAATCAACTTCCGTTTCGATACGTTGAAGAAAACGGCCGATAACCTGCTCAAATACAAATACATCGTGCACAACACAGCCCGCCAATACGGCAAAACGGCAACGTTTATGCCGAAGCCGCTCTTCGGCGACAACGGTAGCGGCATGCACGTTCACCAGTCGATCTTCAAAGACGGAGAGCCTTTGTTCTACGAAAAAGGCGGCTACGCGAACCTGAGCGAAATGGCATTGAACTACATCGGCGGTATCCTGTACCACGCTCCGGCCCTGATCGCCCTGACGAACCCGAGCACGAACTCGTTCAAGCGTCTGGTTCCGGGCTACGAAGCTCCGGTCAACCTGGTATTCTCGAAGGGTAACCGCTCGGCTGCTGTTCGTATCCCGGTTGCTGCCGTGACACCTAAAGGCTGTCGCATCGAGTTCCGTACACCGGACTCCACGGCTAACCCATACCTCGCTTTCGCAGCTATGCTGATGGCGGGTCTGGACGGAATCAAGAAGAAGATCAATCCGGTTGAGCTGGGCTACGGTCCTGCCGACAAGAACCTCTACGATCTGCCGGACGAAGAGAAATCACAAATCCGCAGCGTTCCGGGTTCCCTGGAAGAAGCGCTTGACTCGCTCGAAGCGGACAGCGCGTTCCTGACTGAAGGCGGCGTCTTCTCCGAAGACTTCATCGCGAACTACATCAGCTTTAAGCGTGCAGAAGCGAAGCAAGTATCGATCCGCGTTCATCCGCACGAGTACAGCCTGTACTACGATTGCTAATCCGTCGCGAATCCTTTTCGTGAAAGGGAATACGGCAAAGAGCCTCTATCCGGTAAAAGGATAGAGGCTCTTTTTTCGCTCAGACCCGGTACTCTGTATCAGGTTAAATAGTGGGTCTACGTTTGACCGAAATGCACACGGGTCTAGTGCGTTTCGGACGAGCGTAACCTTACCTTCGCTTGATACAGAGTATTAGGCAAACGCGATCCTCGTGCGCCGATGTCGCTCAAGCGCGCGACGCGAAAAAACGACCCCGTTTCCGCTTAAGCGGAAACGGGGTCGTTCGGTAATCGATTCGGCCGATGCCGGCCTCGCCTTGCTCCTCAGCCTTCCGTCGCCGACTTGAGCTCGGCCGACATGCGATTCAGATCCTCGATCAGTTCCGAGAAACGTTCGACCGAAGCGGCATAGCTTTGGTTCATTTGCGCGATTTTGCCGGCTTCTTCTTCGGACAGCTTCGATAACCGGCTGAGTTCTTCCATCGAAGAATTCACCTGCTGCGCGCCCGCCGAAATTTCTTCCGCCGACGCGCTGACGCTTTGGATCTGCATTTCCGAGCGTTCCGTCGCTTGAAGGATGCCGCGGAACTGCGCTTCGTTGTTTTCCATCCGGCTCATTCCGGCTTCGACTTCCTTGGTGATCGACAGCATGTCCGCCGAAGAGCGGCTGATCCGCTGACGAATATCGGATACGACCTGCGCGATTTGCTGCACGGCGCCGCCGGTTTCTTCGGAGAGTTTGCGTACTTCCGTCGCCACCACTTCGAAACCGCGTCCGTGCTCGCCGGCATGCGCCGCTTCGATCGCGGCGTTCAGCGCCAGAAGCTGCGTTTGCGAAGCCACGTCGCGGATAAAGCCGATGATCGAAGAAATCTGTTCGGACATCGTGTCCAACTCGTCGATCGAAGCCGAAGACGTATCGACTTTTTCACGGATCTGCTGCATCTGCATTATCGATTCCCGAATCGACTGCGCGCCGATCTGCGATTGCCGGGTCGTCGTTTTGGCCTGCTCGGACACGTCGCCGCTCATTTCCGCCACATGCATGATGCCCTGCGAAATCTCGTTGATCGCCGCCGAGCTTTCCAGCGTTCCTTGCGATTGAAGCAGCGAATGGTGCGCGATGTCGTGCATGGCGGACACGATTCGGCTGTTCATTTCTTTGCTTTGATTTTGCAGGTCGGACAGCTCGGCGGCCATATGCACGATACGGTCGGAAGCGCTGCCTGCCTGGATCATGATCTGTTCGAGCTGCTGCTTTTGACGCAAAATATCGGTGCTGGCTTCGGCGCGCTTGAATTGGAAGTACATGCTGACGAGCAGGCCGATCAAAACGAGAATATAGCTGACTTTTTTCAAAAGATGGGCCAAGTCGAAGTTGACGTCATAGGAAGCGTGCGAAAACGACATGAAGCCGAGCTGCGTCAACGCCGCGGTGATGATCGATAGGATAAGCCAGTGCTCGAAATGGCGCGTTTTCCAATGGCCGAGCTTCAGATGCCCGTACAGCGCGATCAGGAACAGCAGTCCCGGAACGATTTCTTGAGGGCGTCCGACGAATCCGCCTTCGACGTAGGCTTTCGGAAGTGGAACGAAAATGAAGAACATGAAGCAGGCCAGCGTCAGCAGCGCGGTCATGCCGTAAACGAGACGTTCGGTTCGTCGGCGTTCGGCCGCTTGTTCTTCGCGCCGGTTCCACAGCAGCCAAGCCAGGACAAGCAGCACCGACAGGAAGATGCGAGAAGCCAGCCAGCTCCAGGCGACGAGCGACGAAGAGACCGACGGGAACATATCCGCGAAAAAGGAAGAGGTGACGATCGCATGATAACCGTCAAGCAAAGCCGTGCCGAGAAAGCCGCTGCCGATCAGCAGCATGGACGTCCGGTTTTGCGTGTAGTAGTACACAAGGGCAAGAATGCCGATAAAGCCGGCGAGCATCGTCGCCATGATTTCCATCGAGGTATGCAGAACGGTGCCGCCTTGCCATTGGATGCTGCGCAGCGGAATTTCGGCCAAAGCTAAAACGAGGAATAAAGCGGCATAGCCCCAGGCACGTTTGTTGACGGTTTGCATGTCGGGTCTCCTTTTGAATAACCAAGATAGTAGGAATAATGTTATAGGACTATTGAAGTATATAAGGCGGATTGCCCGGAGTCAATAATTTTGCAAAATTATTTTGCGGAAAACCAAAAAACACGAACGAATAACGATTTTTGACAAAAAGCGTACAGCTTGAAAAAAACGATTCGTTATCGCTTTATCGCGTCATAGTTTTACTTGAAGTAATGTTAGATTGCTGTTATGATTAACCCTAAATTCTGGGCTTGAGGGGGCATTTGATTCATGGGTAAACGGGCTTACAACTTTAATGCGGGACCGGCTGCATTGCCGCTCGAAGTATTGGAGCGCGCGCAAGCGGAATTTGTGGAATTTCAAGGCACGGGCATGTCGATCATGGAAATGTCCCACCGAGGCGCCGTGTACGAGAGCGTACATAACGAAGCGCAGGAACGTTTGCTGAAGCTGCTGGGCAATCCATCCGGTTATAAAACGCTGTTCCTGCAAGGGGGAGCCAGCACGCAGTTCGCGACCATTCCGATGAACCTGCTCACGGCTGGGAAGACGGCAGGTTATGTCATGACCGGAAGCTGGGCTTCCAAGGCTGCCAAGGAAGCAAAGCTGATCGGGGATATTTACACGGCCGCTTCGACCGAAGGCGACAAGTTCACGCGTATGCCTTCGCAAAGCGAAATCGAAGTTCGTGAGAATGCCGCTTATGTGCATATCACGTCGAATGAGACGATTGAAGGCACGCAGTTCGCCGAATATCCGGATACAGGCAATGTGCCGTTGATCGCGGATCTGTCCAGCGACATCTTCTGCCGTCCTCTCGATATCGAGAAGTTCGGTATGATCTATGCGGGCGCTCAGAAAAACCTCGGCCCGTCCGGCGTAACGGTCGTGATTGCCAAAGAAGAACTGCTGGCTCAAGAAGCGAAAAATATTCCGACGGTGTTCCGCTACAATACGCATCTGTCGAATAACTCGCTGTACAATACCCCGCCGTCTTTCTCCATCTACATGGTCAATCAGACCCTGCGTTGGATCGAAGAACAAGGCGGCCTGGAAGGCGTACAAGAAAAGAACAACGCCAAGGCGAAGCTCTTGTACGATGCAATCGACGGAAGCGGCGGATTCTACAGCGGCGTTGCGCAAGCGGATAGCCGTTCGCTCATGAACGTGACGTTCCGCCTGGGTTCGGAAGAGCTGGAGAAAGCATTTGCCAAAGAAAGCGAACAGCAAGGCTTTGTCGGCTTGAAAGGTCACCGCAGCGTTGGCGGATTGCGCGCTTCGATCTACAATGCCGTACCTTACGAAAGCGTAGCGGCGCTGGTCGACTTTATGGGCGATTTCCAAAAACGTAACGGCTAACGTTACAATCTTCCCTTAAACAGGCGATTCGGGTACTATAGAAAAGAAGAGACGGAAAAGCCGCCCAACCTTCGGGCGGCTTTTGTGCGTGCATCCGACAGAATCAAGGAATGCTGTCAGTCTTATTTTTCGAAATGGAGTGAGTATACTTATGGCTTTGCATATCGTACTGGTTGAACCGGAAATCCCGGCGAACACCGGCAACATCTCCCGAACCTGTGCCGCGACGGACACGCATCTGCATCTGGTGCGTCCGCTTGGCTTCCGTACGGACGACGCGTCGCTCAAGCGCGCCGGCCTGGATTACTGGCCCTCCGTCAAACTAGAGTATCATGACTCGTTCGCTGAACTTCAGGAAAAGTATCCGGAAGGACGCTTTTTCTACGCGACGACAAAAGCAACGAAGCGTTACAGCGACGTTCAATTCCAAGATGGCGATTTCCTTGTCTTCGGCAAAGAAACCAAAGGTCTGCCGCCGGAACTCATTGCCGCGAATCCTGAGACTTCGATTCGTCTGCCTATGCGCACCGAGCATGTTCGTTCCTTAAATCTTTCGAATTCGGTCGCGATCATGCTGTATGAAGCGCTGCGTCAGTTGGATTTTCCGGGCATGGAATAATTGCTTGATTAGATAAAAAACCGATAATTAACCAACGTTTCTTTTTTTTTCTCAACAAGAAGGAATTCGTAATCAAGCCTCGAATATCTAATGTTGGGTTTGCAGAATCATTTCTGCAGGTGGGGCAGAAACAGCAAACTAAAAACAGAAGAGGTGTTTTCAATCATGAAACCTGCTGGAGTAGTCCGGAAAGTCGACCAATTGGGACGTATCGTCCTCCCGAAATCGCTGAGAAAAAGATACCAAATGAATGAAGGCGATCCGGTCGAAATTTTGGTCCAGGGAGATCATATCATTTTGGAGCGTTACCGCCCAAAATGCGTGTTCTGCGGTTCAATCGATGAAGTCAGTGAGTTTAAGGATCGTTATATCTGTGGAGCTTGTGTGGTCGACATGATGCACCTTCCCAAACATGGCTGAGCGGCATTGAAAACATCCGTATCATGCAAAAAAAGAGCCCTAGGGCTCTTTTTTTATAACCGGTCAGTACTTGTTAGGCAAAGTTATTCGAAGAACAAAAAGTTGGTCGGTACGGGACGTAAGGTGCCGTCCGAAGGATGATTCACGACGCGGCCGTTCATCACGAGCGAAGACGAACCGCCGCCATCGAGATTGTACGCATTGATGACGCCGATTTTGTACAACTGGCCTTGAATCTCTTCAAGCGTTGCGCCGGAGCCGCCACCTTCGTTATAGCCGTCAATCACAAAGATAATCAACTGGTCATCTTTGTAGCTGCCTATGATGGTACGCGGAGCGCGCTTCGGAGAAGCTTTCCATTTTGCAGGAATGGCCGTCTTCTTGCCATCTTTGAGCAAGATGGGCACGAACGAAGCCCCGAATTGCGGCTGAAGCTTGTCTAGCTGGTCCTGACGATCGAATTTGCCGCCGATTAGCTTGCCTGAATCATTCAGTCCGACAAAGTACAGATCTTTGAAGCTGGACTGAAAGCCGGTCAAGTACTGCCCATCCATCATCGTCGTGCTGAGCGGGTAACGTTTGCCGTCTTGGTCCGCGAATCCGCCGGCGTTGATGCCTGCAATCGCGCCGTGACGCTGCACGGCTTTAAGCGTCGTCTCCGAACTTCCCAGCGTCTCGCTTGCCAGACTCATACGCATCGCGGAAGGGTCTTTCAATTTCACTTTCATCGCATAGCCCTTGTAAGTGACCGCATTGACGCGGAACAACTCGATTCGGATCTTGTCGCTGTCTACCGTCTCTACCGGCAGTCCCAACTTGGAACGAATCCGCTTGTCGTAGATGTTTTCAGGCCGCTGGGCTTGAATGGAGGCTTTCTGCACGATCGAAGACATCGTTTGCGTCGTCTGGTTGTACAAGGTCAAGGTCTGTTGGAGCGAGTCGGATGTCGACTTGGCGCTGATCTCCGCGGTATCCAGATCTTGCAGCAGTTTTGCCGAAGATACGCTTACGCTGCTCTCGGACTTGTACGCCTGGGTATCGAGCTGCAAGTCAAGCCGCGGCGGAAACAGCAACAGGCACAGCAACAGGCCGATTGCCGGAGCCGCCAAAATCAGGAAGAATCGATTCACATGTTGAACTCGCGTCATTTCAGTAGATCCATCTTCTTTTGAAGCGCGTTTAGTTGGGTTTTGACCTCATCCAACTGCGTGTAGAGCTTGTTGCTGTTATCGGTTTTGTTGCTCGCATTGTCCTTGGTAAAGGTCAGCAGCTCATTGAACGAGTCCACTTTGCTTTGCAGCGCAGCAATTTGCTCATTCAGGTCCGTATTCAGAGTGGCAAGCTGCTTCTCGTAATCGGCGCGAAGGTCAGCCATTTGCTGCTCCGTTTGCTGCTCTAAAGCGGCGACGGTCTGTGCTTGCAGCCTTTGGCTGTATTCATAAGCGGCATAAACAAACAGGGCGATCAGGATGACCCAGACCAGTAAAAACCATCTGGCTGAAAGCCTTCCCTTTTTCACGCTGCGGGACGGGGTGGAGGTAGGTCCCGTTGAAGCTTTCATTACATCACCTCATTAATAATTTGAAAAAAGGCATTGGCCCCAAATTTCAGCTTTCATTCTATCATGCAGGGTTTTATTTCGCAAAAGCCCTTTTGTCCGATTTCAAACCAAAGCTTTCAATTTTCATTGCAAAGGATGCAGCCGATTTTTCCTATTTTTCGGGCCAGGCCGATACGACGGTAGCGTATTCGTCGAGCGCGGCAACCCCTGTTTCCGTTAATTTATAGCGACCGCGGGATACCCGTTCAAACCAGCCGTAATAATTAGCTTGAAGCACGACAGCGGCCTTGCCTACGCCGCTGGCTTCTTTCAACATGACCGGAGAAGCTTCGCCGAACATCCATAGCTGCCGAGCGACTTTTAGTGCGTTTTCCCGATAAGCGGTCACGATTTTACGCCGGGTCGAGCCGCCGATATTGTGATCTCCGCTGCGGGCATCGAACTCCGTGCGCAGCCGTTTGGCCTTTTTCCCGGAGAGTTTGCCTGTCTTGCCGGGAACCTCTCCTGCTTCGCAAAGCACTTCAACGAACGGAGATTTGGATTTATAAAAAGTGACGGTAATCAGCCCAATGCCCAATCTTCCGCAGAGCCGCGCAATTTCACTGAATCTCTGATTATGGGCTCCTTTTTTGGTTCGATTGCGCTCGACGGCCAAATAAACCAGCCCACCTGTGCGCTGGCGATCGGCCCCCTGAAGCAGCAACTCGAGCGTGAACGTTCTTTTTATTTCCACGATTAGAGGACGTTCTTCGCCTTCAAGATAACCGACCAGATCGCAGTGGCGGACTTCGCTCTTGACCGAGTACCCTCGTGCTTCAAAGAACGATTTGAGTGGCGGATACAGTTCCGTTTCATACTTCACAGCCATCTGTCTGACTCCTTTTATGTCGTAAATTGCCTGAATTCAATATCTTATCATACCCTTAAAGTGGTGGGTTGGCAAAAAAGCTTGTCGCGCAAACGACACCTATATATAATAGTAGAAAAAAACATGGGTTTCCGGACGGGGCGTCGCAAAAGTGAACAATCCGACCGGGAAGGAGGTAAAAAATGGCTTCGATTCATGACGTGGCCAAAGAAGCGGGAGTTTCAGTCGCAACCGTTTCCAAGGTAATTAATAACTATCCGGATGTGAGCGATAAAACGCGCAAAAAAGTAAGCCAAACGATCAAACGGCTTAAATATCATCCTAACGTGGCTGCAAGAGGATTGGTCAAAGGCCGTTCCTGGACTGTTGGCGTTTTCGTTACTACTTCGTTCACGAATCCTTTCGTCTCCGAGCTGCTTGAAGGGATCAAGACGGCGCTGCAAAACAGCGGCTACGACTTGGTGCTGCTGTCGACGCGTTTTGACGATCCGAACTATTCGTTTGTCGAGCATTGTCTCAGTCGGAACGTGGACGGCGTAGTCGGCTTCGGCGTGGCGCGCAACGATCCGCATCTGGAAGAATTGCTCGATTCCGATATTGCCACGATGTTTGTCGATGCCGATATTCGCGGTCGCCGCGCCGGATATATCACAACGGAAAACAAAGCAGGCATTATGCAGGCCGTGGAGCATCTCGTGGAATTGGGGCATTCGCGTATTTCGTTTATCTCCGGCGAGTTGGACAAAGCTGTAGGCGTGCTTCGCCACGAAGGCTTTATGGAAGGCATGAAGGCGCACAAACTTCCGGTGAACCCGGATTATGTACGCATCAGCGACTATTCCATGGAAGGCGGCACGCGGGCGATGACCGACCTGCTGGCATTGAAGGAGCGCCCGACTGCCGTTGTCTGTACCTCGGATATGATGGCGTTCGGTGCAATCAACGTGATTCACCGCAACGGTCTGTCCGTGCCTGAAGACATTTCCGTCATCGGCTTCGACAATACGTATTATTCTGAAATTTTCAGCCCTGCGCTGACTACCGTGAACCAAAACATCCCATCGATCGGTTCGCACGCGATCGAGACCTTGATTGCCATGATCGAAAACAGCGACTTCGCGCCTTCGGTCGTAACCGAACCGTCGAATCTTGTGATTCGTTGCACCACAGCCAAACCGCGTAAATAGAAGTTTCCAAGCTACTAGGCCGTGTACGCAAACTCAACAACGTGCATCTTGAGCTGTCTTTTCGCCCTCTTCAGCGTCATTTTCCTTTGATGTGCCCCGGCATACCTCCAGAAAAATTCCTTGCCGAGAACGAAAATCCAACTCAATCTGCTACCGGCGGAGTTTGCCTACACGCCCTAGCCAATCGAGAATCATATAGAAAACCCTGACCGTATACGGCAGGGATTTTCTTTTGCTAATGAACCTAACAAAAACCCGAATATGAATTTTTGTTTTCCTAAAAAAATAAAAATAATATAAAAAAACGAGATTATATTGAAATTTAGTGCGGAGAATGATACGGTGTTGATGGAAATTAAAAGCGGTTACACTTTCAGCATTGGGGGAAAGCATCGTGAACGAAATCAAATGGGAATTGAAAGAATGGACGTTTGCAGCTTCAGGAGAAAACGAATGGCTGCCGGCCGTCGTACCGGGCTGCGTGCATAGCGACTTGTATCGAAACAACAAAATTCCGGACCCGTATTACGGAACGAACGAGCATGACTTGCAGTGGATCGACAAGCAGGATTGGGTATACGAGACGACCTTTTCCGCACCTTCCGAACTGCTTCGCCAGGAAAATATCAGCCTCGTGTTCGACGGTCTGGACACCTACGCTGACGTAGAACTGAACGGCGAACGCATTTTGTCGGTCGACAATATGTTCCGCACCTGGAACGTGCCTGTCAAAACACATCTGAAAGATGGAGAAAATAAGCTTCGCATCCTTTTCCGTTCACCGATTAACGAAGATCTTCCAAAGCTCGAAAAGCTGGGTTACGCGCTGCCTGCATCCAACGACCAATCGGAACTGGGCGGCCTCGGCGACAAACGGGTCAGTATCTTCGCGCGTAAAGCTCCTTATCACTACGGTTGGGACTGGGGTCCGCGTTTCGTCACGAGCGGCATCTGGCGTGCGGTACGTTTGGAAGCGTGGACCGGTCAGCGCATCACCGATCTGTTTATCCGGCAAAACCAAGTCACGGCGTCGAATGCCAAATTGACCGCAATTCTGACCGTGGAATCGGATCGCGACTTCGAAGGACGTCTGCGTATTTCGGCGGAAGGAATCGATATTGACCGCACCGAGCAGATTCGTCGCGGCGAAAATACGATCCGTTTCGAATTCGAGGTGAATGATCCGAAACTATGGTGGTCGAGAGGTCTCGGTGAAGCGCATCTGTATACTTTTACAGCGGAAATTTTGGAAGGCGAATCCCTCAGCGCGAAGAAGAGCGTACGTACGGGCCTGCGCAGTGCCAAGTTGAAGCGGGAAAAAGACGGTGCCGGCGCGTCCTTCTACATTGAGCTGAACGGCGTTCCGGTCTTTGCGAAAGGCGCCAACCATATCCCGAACGACAACTTCGAGACGGACGTGACGCGCGAGCGTTACCGCTACGAGATCGTCTCGGCGGCCGAAGCGAACATGAATATGCTGCGCGTATGGGGCGGCGGGATCTACGAAGAAAATGCGTTCTACGAGCTGTGCGACGAATACGGCATCATGGTCTGGCAGGACTTCATGTTCGCGTGCAGCATGTACCCGGGCGACGAAGCGTTTTTGGAAAGCGTACGCCATGAAGCCGAAGACAATCTGCTTCGTCTGCGCAATCACCCGAGTATCGTATTGTGGTGCGGCAACAACGAGATCGATTCGGCTTGGGCGCACTATATTCCGGACGGCGGTTGGGGCTGGAAAAAGGATTACACGAAGGAGCAGCAAAACAGCATCTGGGCGGACTATGAAGCCATTTTCCACCGTCTGCTGCCGACTGCGATCTCGAAAATGGCGCCCGGAGCCGAATACTGGCCTTCTTCGCCGCTCGTATCGCTGAGCAATGACGAGAAGCAGCACGCGCACCCGGGCACGTCGGAAGGCGACATCCACTATTGGGGCGTATGGCACAATTCGGAGCCGTTCGAGAACTATAACAAGTACATCGGTCGTTTTATGAGCGAATACGGTTTCCAATCGTTCCCGGAACACAAGTCTGTCCTGCAATATGCACCAGAGGACGCGCTTCAGCTCGATTCGGAAATCATGCTGGCGCACCAGAAAAACGGACGCGGCAACTTCCTGATCAAGGAATACATGGACAAATACCTGCCGGAGCCGAAAGACTTCGTCTCGTTCCTGTACATGAGCCAAGTGCTGCAAGCCGAAGCAATGAAGTCCGCGATCGAAGCGCACCGCCGCAGCATGCCGTACTGCATGGGAACGTTGTACTGGCAAATGAACGATAGCTGGCCGGTCGCTTCCTGGTCGGGCATTGACTATTACGGTCGCTGGAAGGCGCTGCACTACTACGCCCGCCGCAGCTTCCGCGATCTGTCCGTATCGATCGACGGTACGAACGGAGAAGACCTGAACTTCCATATTCTGAACGATCGCCTGAACATTGAATCGGCATCGTTGCGTATCCAACTGCTGAGCTTCGGCGGCGAAGTACGAAGCGAACTGGTACTTCCCGTGGAAGCCAAGGCAAACAGCGCGGAAAAAGTCTACTCGGTCAAGGTATCGGAAATACTCGGCGAAGAAATTCCGGAGCGTACGGTATTGCTGGCCGAACTGGAACAAGACGGTCGCGTGATCGATCAACGCACGCACTACTTCGTGCCGGCACGCGAGATCGAATTGACCACGCCGAACATCCGCGCCACGCGTACCGACGACGGCGAAGGCCGTACCACGATTGCGCTCGAGACCGATGTTCTGGCCAAGCAAGTCTGGCTGACCGCCGAAGCCGAAGGCGTCTTCACCGACAACTACTTCGACCTCGTCCCGGGCGAAAAAGTCTTCGTCGAATTCTGGGCTCGCCAAACCGACGGCACATTGTCCCACGGCGCCCCGGGCGCTGTCTCTGTGCAATCGATGGCTGATTTTATTAAAATTCAAAAATAAGTTCCTATTCGTGGGAAGCTGGGGCATGCTGCGGGAAAACTTCGTTCAAGGCGCTGTCTCACCCGAAAAGTGGATTGGATTTGAATAAGGAATCTTTTCGGGTTCAAAGGCGTCTTTCACTGAAGTTCTCCCTCCGCACCCGCTTCGCCGGGAATATAAAATCATTTTTAAATCTGGGCGCCGTCTAAAAAGAGACGGCGTCTGTTTTTTTAAATAAAAAAAAGATCGAGCGAGGCCAAAGCCGATGCTTGGGAAGACCCTCAGCGGAGGGGAGAGTTCGTGTAGGAGCGAAGCGCTCGCCTTTGAAATCGGGAAGCCTCCTTTGTATAATCCAATCCAGCTTCCCGATTTCAACACGCGACCGAAACGAACTCTCCCCGCAGCGCCCCAGGTCTTCCAGAGCATAAGGTTTGTGCGCCTGATTCACAGAGGCGTATAATGGACAAACGAGATCATCAACACACAGAAGGAAGTGCAGGAGATGAAAGGGATTCCGATTCGTACGACGAGAAGTTATAAAATGGCGCGCGTGTTTCCGACCGATGTGAACAGCTATCAGACGCTGTTCGGCGGGAAGCTGATGGCGTATATCGACGATATTGCTTCGATTGCGGCGGCGAAGCTGTCGAGAGCGAATACGATTACGGCTTCGACGGATTCCGTCGATTTTCTGTATCCGATCTATATGACCGATTCGGTGACGTTGGAATCGTTCGTGACCTGGACCGGGCGCAGCTCGATGGAGACGTTTGTGAAAGTAGTTCGGGAGGATCTGAAGACCGGAGAGAGACAGATTGCGGCGACGGCTTTTTTGACTTTTGTCGCTTTGGACGACCATGGACGCAAAACGGAAGTCACGCCGGTTTATCCCGAGACCGAAGAAGAGAGGAAGCTGCATGAGAGTGCGCCCGTGCGTGCGGAGATGCGGAAGCAGCGGAGAGAAGCAAGCCGTACATTGGCCGAATTTTTGACGAAACGTTATCCGTGGGAGCCGCAAGAAAACGGCGACTCGGACGAAGAGGGTTCGCTCGACAAGAATGCGCAACCCGGAAACTAACTTTATTTTATTCAGTAGCTTGTAAAAATGTGCAGCATGGTTTATGATGAAACCAGACTTGAAAGACTGAACGCAGATGAAAGTTTGCGAAAGACGACATCATTCCCGATCATTTTTACGAATATCGGGAAATGTACGAATATCGTGACAATTTTCACATGCTTTTGGCCTGGATTTGTTTTAAAATAAGATTATAAAAAATAAATGAATAAAGGATCTTCGGGGTAGGGTGAAATTCCCGACCGGCGGTAATGGTTTGCGACGCAAATCTAGCCCGCGACTCTCGCATCGTTCGCCATGAACGATCGGGACTGATCTGGTGCGATTCCAGAGCCGACGGTACAGTCCGGATGGGAGAAGATCAAGCGCAGACATGCCGGTGCGAGCCGACTGTAGGTTTATTTAAGGAACCTGCCAACGGATACTCGCTTCGTGTTTGTCGAACCGCTCGACCCTTCGATTAACGTAAAAACCGCCCCGAACGCCGGATCTTCCGGCTTTCGGGGCTTTTTGCGCGTATGATCCCCCTTATTCAGATGAGGAGACTAGGGAAATGAAAACGGCCAATCGTAACGACTTTACACAAGCAAGCGCAGGAAGCAAAGGGAATTCCTTCTTTTCCAAAGCAGGAAGCGGATTTTGGTTGATCGTACTCGGTGCGGCATTATGGGGCGTCGATCCGTTGTTCCGCATTTTGCTGCTGGAATCGATGACTTCTTCGCAGATCGTTTTACTGGAGCATGTTATTATCGGTCTGGTCGCGGCACCGATTCTTTGGAAAAACCGTACCGAACTGAAAGGCTTGGGATGGCGTCAAGTAGGCGCGTTGCTGTTCATTTCCTGGGGCGGTTCGGCTCTGGCGACCTTGATGTTCACGTTGGCTCTGCAACATGCAGGCGGCGCGTTTAATACGGTGCTTCTGCTGCAAAAGCTTCAACCGCTGTTCGCGATCGTGCTGGCGCACTTCATGTTGAAAGAATCGCTGCCGCGTCAATTCGGTCCGTTGTTCCTTGTCGCTCTGGGCGGTACGTATCTGCTGACATTCGGCTTCGCGATTCCGTTCGGACACGCGGGCGAGTTTATGCAGCTGGGCAGTTTGCTCGCTTTGGGCGCTGCGGCACTGTGGGGCGGATCGACCGTTATGGGACGTTATATGGTGGGCAAGCTGAAATACGAGACCGTGACTTCGCTGCGCTTCATTTTGGCTTTGCCGCTGCTGCTTGCGATTACAGCCAGCGAAGGTGCGGCGTGGGCGCTGCCAGCAGGCGGAATCGCGCTCACATTGGTTGGCGTGAACTTGCTGCTGCAAGCTTTGCTGCCGGGCCTGCTTAGCCTTTTGGCTTACTACAAAGGACTGAAAACGACGAAAGCTTCGGTGGCGACATTGGCTGAATTGAGCTTCCCTATGGTCGGCGTACTGGTGAACTGGCTGTATGGCGGTGAGGTGGTGACGCCGGCGCAAGTAATCGGCTTCATCTTGATCTGGTCGGTACTGTTCATTATCTCCCGTCAACAGACGCAGGAGATTGGCCCGGGACGTCTGGCGCAAGAAGCGGCTTAAGCTTCTAGGGCGTGTACGCCCTAGATAATTTCGTTACACTTGAATGCTCAGGTTCTCTTCCGATCGATTGAGGGAGAGGACCTTTTTTCATGGGGATACCGTTACGGGCAAGGCAATGCAGACACGGGTTTTAAGATCGCTAATCGAATATGCTATGATGGACATAACAAAAAGTATAGATCATCGAAAAATTCGATATACGGAAACGGAGAGAGTTTTTTATGAATGGAGAAACAACCTGGTCGGCGCGCAAGCCGGACCGATCTTTTGTCCGCCTCGTGCCGGATGTGCAGTTCGCACGTTTCGCAGGAGGCAAGACGCTCAGTATGAATCTGCTGCTTCCGGCTACGGAAAGACCGGCGCCGCTGATTTTGTGGATTGTCGGCGGGGCTTGGGTCAGCTGCAATTCGGCGCGCAATCTGCCTCAACTTGTCCGTTTTGCCGAACAAGGTTATGCGGTAGCGGCGATCGAATATCGATTGGCGCATGAGGCGCGATTCCCCGCACAGATTGAAGACGCCAAGAGCGCACTGCGTTTCCTGCGGGCCAATGCGGACAAATACGGCATTGACGGCAATCGCGTCGGCGTATGGGGACATTCCGCTGGCGGACAATTGGCAGCGCTGCTCGGCGTAACGGGCGGCTCCCCGGAATTCGAAACCGCCGACGATTTGCAGCAGTCCACTCGCGTTCAGGCGGTTGTCGATTTCAGCGGTCCGACCGATATTGAGCTGGACTTCCAAAGTGAGTTCCATATGCCTGTAATGGCGCTGATGCTCGGCGGTACGATCCGCATGAAGCCGGAGCTTGCGCAAAGCACCAACCCGGTTCAATATTTGGACGGTCGCGAAATTCCTCCGTTTCTCATCATGCATGGCGATGCGGATACCACCGTTCCTTTGCGTCAAAGCCGAATCTTGCATGAGGCGTTGACACAGGCAGGGGCGTCTTCCGAGTTTTGCGTATTGGAAGGCACCGGACATTCGACAGCGGAGATGCTGACGCGCAGCGATGTGCTGGATAAAGTGGGCGAGTTTTTCGACAGCCGCCTCAAATCGTGAAAGTCCTTTTCCGAAAACCGTTAAAAATGCGGTTCGCCCTGTTTAAAGGACGACCGCATTTTAGGTCGCATACAGTTTGGAGAATCCTTTTTTTAAAACGTCGTAAATCCAAGTCTCATCTGAATCCGGTATAAAATGTCTTTGATCCAGGTTGTCGCTTCCAGATGCTCGTCCAGATCCAATGTATAGCCGGCGCCGTCATTGTTCCAAATCCGTTCAAAGTAGCCGCGCACGTTATCCGTTAATTCGCTGTCCGTCGGCGCTTCCACGAACAATTCGTTTTCCAGGTTATAATCTTTGAGATTGCGCGGGGTGAAATTGGTCGAACCGGCCAAAATGCTGCTTTGGCCTTCGGCCCGGTCGATAAACAGCATTTTGGTATGGTATTGTTCCTTGGTCGTGTTGTACCAGCGGATCTGAATGCCTTCCGGCGATTCTTCATGCAGCTCGGCAGCGACAGGGCGGTTCGGAATTCCGATTTTGTCCCGGCCGAACGCATTTTCGTTAGGGTCGAGCACCAGACGAACGGCCGCGCCCCGATCCGATGCGTCGATCAGCGACTGCATCACATCGTAATCCGCGAGATAAAACATGCCCATCCAGACGGTGTCGCCTTCGCTCGCTTTATCGATTTCCGCCAGTACGTGCTGATGCACTTTGCCTTCGGTCAGATATTGCACCGCGTAAGGCGCGTTGGCGTCCTGTTCGGTACTGCCCGTATACACGGGAAGCGTACCGCCGCCGGAGAAGTCCAACACGGCTTGCTCCGCTTTCAGCAGATCGCCGATAATCGGACCGCTGACCTCCAGCGCGACATTGGAGTGATAGGCGCTCGCATCGTGGATATTGCCGCTCGAGACGATCGCGCTTTTTTCCGTGATAAACGCTTTGCGGTGATTGGCTTTGACGTTCAGCAGCTTAAGGTAAGAGCGAAGCGTGATATCCGGTCCGTCGCTGGCCATCAGATTCGGAATCCAGCCGTTGCCCGACTGGCCGAACCATTGGATAAAGGTACGCCACACGGCGGAGTAGATCGGAGTCGAATCGCGCAGCGGATCGGTATCGGTGATGACGACGCGTATGCCCGCTTTTTCCATGCTTTCCAGCAGGGCGTTGGAAGACGAGCCGTAATTTGTGTTCACCTCATCCGTAATGAAGACGATATCGAGCTCCGGCGCGGCCTGTTTGCGTTCGATTAGCGTTTTAGCCAACTTGGCACTGACTTTCGGATACTGTTGCCCTTCATGCGTGTAATCGTTAAAAAGAAACACATCGATCACGATGAATTGTTCCGCTTCTTGAATCATTTCAAGCGTCCGGTCAAAAATTTGCCGATCCTGCGTAAATTCCCGCGTTTGCGCCGGATAAGTCAAATCGTACAAAAAATCGACCTGATCCGTGCGATAAACAGGACTTTCGTAAGAAATGCCTTCCGGCAGCGGCTTATTCATCTGATACAATAATACCGCGAGCAGCCACACCGCCAGCAAAATAACGAGTCGCCATACGATCTTGCCGCGAGTCAGCGGAGTGTCGGGTTTGTTTTTTTTGCCGCGAGGGTGCTTGGGTTCGTATTGCCGCTTGCCCGACGCGCGCATGATCGTGCCGCTGCGATGCGTCGTCCATAATTCATCGTTGCCCATCCCGTTCATCCCTTCTATGTAGGCTTTAGCTCTATCTCTATATAACAACAAGCAAGCATGACTGACGCAACAGGAAAAAGGAAGCGGAATAAATTCCGGAAACCCGTTCGATACTCCCTGTTTTTTAAAGAAAAATTGAGATAAAATGAGTCAAGAAATGATGGGGGAAACGAAGGGAGTCTGCCTTGAAAAATTCATTAGGCTTGTTAGGAGAGACGTTTGCGGAAAGTGAAGTGTATCGCCCGCTTTTTGTGCATCATCCCGACGCCATTTACGTGATGAACATGTTGGGAGATCTGGTTTATGCCAATCCTGCAACGCAGCAGATTACCGGTTACACATTTGAAGAGATGAAGTCGATGAAACTTCGTGATTTTTCCGCCAATCGCGAGCAGGGGAGAAGCCTGTTTTACTGGAATGCGATGGAGACGGAAAAAAGACTGGAGTTCAAACTTGAAATTATACGCAGAGACGGCGAAGAGCGGATGTTGGCGATTACCTATGTAGCGATCGAACAAGACGGCGTCCGGGTCGGCGTGTACGCGATTGCCAAAGACATCACGGACGATGAGCATCGGAACCGTAAGCTGCGGGAACAGGAACGACTGTACCATTCGCTGTTCGAATATAACCCGGCGGGGATTTTATCGTTCGATCCGGAGGGACGCTGTTTGTCGGTCAATCCGAATTTGGAAGCGATGACCGGTTATTCGCATCGCGAGTTGTCCGAACAACCGTATGCCTATTTTTTTGCACCTGAGTTGTCTATGCTGCTGGAGCAGCGGTTCGAGTACGCCCTAAGCGGACATTCCGGCAATTTCGAAGCGCAGCTTCTGGCAAAGGACGGACAGCGGATCGACGTGAATCTCACTACGCTGCCGATCATTGTCGATCAACAAGTGGTAGGGGTATTCATGATTGCGCTTGATATTACGGAGTGGAAGCGGCAGATGCAGCGAAGCCGGGAATTGACCGATCAATACACGTCGATATTGCATGCGGTATCGGAAGGGATCTTCGAGATTAATCGCGAAGGGCGCTCCGTATTCATCAATGAAGCAGGCGCGCGGATGCTGGGATACGAAAAGGAAGAATTCCAGGACATCTATAACCATGATCTGATTCATCACAGCCGCTCCGACGGAAGCCCCTATCCGGTGGAGGAGTGCCCGATTCACCGTTCGATACGCGAAGGCGTTTCACGGGAAGTTCAGGGCGAAGTGTTCTGGCGCAAAGACGGAAGCAGTCTGTTGGTCGAATATCGGGTGAATCCGTTATTTGAAAACGGCGAGCCGGCGGGAGCCGTCGTTGTATTCAAGGATGTCACCAGCGAAGCCGAGATTGTCAGGCAGAAAAATGAAGCCCAACGCAGACTTGCTGATAAAACAAAGTTTTTAAGTTTGATGAGCCATGAGATCCGCACGCCGCTCGGCGGGGTGCTGGGCATGGCGGAACTGATGCAGGGTACGGAATTGACTTCGGAGCAGCAGGATTATATGGAAGTGCTGCTGTTGAGCGGTCGGGGGCTGCAGGCTGTTGTCGATCGAATCCTTGATTTTAATGCTGCGGAGAGCGGGGCATTGCGTTTCGAGAGCAAGCCGTTTGCGGTGCGTCGCTTGATTGAAGAATCGGTCGAAGCTTTTTCGGTTCAAGCAGAGGCCTCGGGTGTCGAATTGTCGCTTCGAATCGCAGACGGATTTCCTTCCGAGTTGGTTGGGGACGAAGGGAAACTCCAGCGGATCATGGTCGGATTGGTCGGCAATGCGATTAAGTTCACCCCGAGAGGAATGATCGAAGTGCTTGCGGAGTGTATGGTTCGACCGCGCACGGGTCAAGGAGAGATGGCACGCTGCGTGCTGAAGGTTGAAGTTCGCGATAGCGGGATCGGTATCCCGGCGGATAAAATGGAGTTGTTGTTCCAGCCTTTTTCGCAAATTCATTCTTCGACCCTGGATCGCAACTATGAAGGAACGGGTCTCGGACTTGCTATCTGCAAGCGTTGGATTGAGCGGATGGGCGGGACGATCTGGGCGGAGAGCCAAGAAGGAGCCGGATCTGTTTTCTCGTTCACTTTGCCGATGTTGTGTGAAGAATAAACAAAGACCGCCACACTTCCAGCTAAGGCTGGAGGAAATGGCGGTCTTTTTGATAGGTGAAACTTAGCTTTTTTTAGCATACATCAGACCGATCGTGCCCGGACCGCAGTGCGTCGAAATCACACATCCAGCCGAAGCCATCAGAACTTCCGTCACATCGGTTTCCCGAAGAATGGTTTCGCGCATTTGAATCGCATCTTCTTCGGCGTGTGCGTTCACGACGACAACCGGGCCATCGATTCGCTCTTTGTTGACCATCAGGTTTTGCAGCATCTTGTCGATCGCTTTTTCCCGCTTGCCGCGAACTTTGTAAGCCGGTGTCATCTTACCGTCGTTCACTTTGATGATCGGGCGAATACTGAGCAGGCTTCCGATCAGATTTTGCATGCCGGAGCAACGACCGCCTTTGTGCAAATATTCCAGCGTGTCGATCGCGAATTCCGTCTCCACCTCGGGACGCATGCGTTCCAACTTGCGCACGATCTCGTCGATCTCCAGACCCGCTTCGGCAAAACGGGCTGCTTGCAGCACTTGAATGCCGATAGCCGTCGAAAGGTTTAACGAGTCAAAGACCGTTACGCTGCCTGGATCGAAATCGTCAGCTGCAATTCGGGCATTCTGGTACGTGGACGATAGCTCGGAAGAGAGACTGATATACAAAATGCGTTCCCCTTGTTCAATATAAGGAGCAAACGCCTGGCCAAAATCTGCTGGCGAAGGAGCTGCGGATTTGGGTAACTTGCCCTGACGGGCGACTTTATCAAATAGTTGGGATGGGGTAAGGTCTACGCCATCACGGTAAGTTCGATCCTCGAAAACGACGTACAGCGGTACGATTCCAATGCCGTATTGCTCAATTAGCTCGGCAGGCAGGTCGCTGGTACTGTCAGAAAAAATTCGAATGTTGGACATATTCATCTCCTCATGGACGCTCCCACACACTTAAAAAGCAAGCGGGCGAAATAAGCGAAGCTGTTCATTGTCTTCAACAGGCAATCAATGCAGGGTTGCAAATAGGGCGAGACAACGTATGTAGAGACATCCTCCGCAGCTAACAGTATAACATGATCTGAAGCAAATCGGCAGGCGAAAGGCCGACGCTGGTGAAGCGCCGGCCTTTTTTTGGAATCGAGTTAGGGTTGCGTCTGTTAGAAAAGAAGCTTTTTACAGGCCACCGGCTCCGATCAATGTGCTAAAAATAATGAAGCCGCCTCCGCCGAGCAGGCACAAACCGTTCAATACGGTGCCGATTACGGCAAAGACTCTTTTGCGCGTCTTGGATACGATCCCCACAATACCCAAGATCGCACCGACCAGATTCAGCACGGCTGCGCCGAGAACGCTGAAGATAAGGACGATGGCGCTAAGGCCGACGCTCATCAGCTGTTCTTCTGTAGCCGAATTTACGTCGAAGTCTACCGTGCTTCCCACTTCGGCAAGCGAATAAACGACGCCGAACGCGGAAATGACAAAGACCACATACAGGGCAATACTGAGCAGCGAAAGCACGAACGAAGCAATGCCGACTCCCGAATGCTTCAGGCGTTCTTGCGGACGATCGCCTTGCGGATACGAATCGTAAGGGCTGAACGGCGGATTAACCCGGTCGTCGTAACCGCGTCCGTCCGGTTCGCTGCGATACGGATCTCCGAAATTGTTGTTAGGTTCAGATTCGTTGCGGTAAGGATCTTTACGAAGATCCGGTCCGCTTTGACGGTCGTCTTTGCCGTCAGAAGGTGGAAAACGATTATCCATGCTTCAACTCTCCTTTATTTTGGAAGCTTTTACGTGATTACTCTTTCATATTCCGCATCAAAAAGCAACCCTAAATTGCCAACTGTCTCCCGTTATACGCAGTGAATCGGCCTCTGGTTTCAGTTAAAATGAATATTTGAATAGGTTTGTGAGTTAAGAAACATTACCCCGGAATGCATGCACGGATCGTAAAAAATAATGAAGTTTTCGGCTTTTTCTGGTCTTTGTCTGCATAACATTCTATAATGAAGGTCGATTTGCAAGGCGAACATGAAGCGTCTTCGGACGTATTTTAAAGTTAAAAGGAAAAGAGGGAGTTTATGCAGCGGAAAATTGCGGTCGTTGCTTCTATCGTCGCTATGATCGGCGTTGGACTAGGTGCCTTCGGCAGCCATATTCTCGGCGAGCAAATCGGCGAGGATGCGCTGAAGACGTTCCAGACCGGCATTCAGTATCATTTTATCCATGCGCTTGCCATGTTGATCGTGTCTATTGCGATGGGCGTTTGGGGCGAGTCGCGCCAACTGGCTTGGGCAGCTTGGTTATTTTTTGCCGGTATCATTATGTTCTCGGGCAGTTTGTATCTGCTGAGTACGACCGGACTTAAAATCTTCGGCCCGATCACGCCGCTGGGCGGAGTTGCTTTTATTGCGGGGTGGATTTTGATGGGAGTGTCGATGGGGAAGCGAAAAGACTCCTAGAAAAATTCGTTCAAAACGCTGTCTCACTTGGAAAACTGGATTAAAATTTAAGTGGTTGTTTTCCAAGTTCAAAGGCGTTTTTCACTGAATTTTTCTCTCCGTCTTTTCGCTTCCAGTTACGTTAGGTTTTGTTGATAAGTTAAAGACCGGGTGAACATAAAAGTTCACTCGGTCTTTTTGTTTGCAGGTATAGTCGGCCTTGATGAAGACGCTAGGCAAAGCATGTAAATAGTCAGCATACAGACATAGAAAACTTACTGGCCTGTCAGCTCGTCGATCTCGTTTAGCGAGAAGCTGTACACTTGTTTTTCGTCGACGTGATAGACGCTCAACATTTGAGCTGCTTCGTCGAAGTTGAGGATACGACACGGAATGCTCAGTCGAGTGCCTCCCGGTTTATTGACGATCAAGCGAACCAGTCGATTTTTGCTGATGCTATCTCGAATGTCGTCAGGCGTCAAATACGAAGTCGGTGGTGCAGCCGCGGCGGGCTGAGCTGCTTTTTGTGCAGCTTTTGTGGCGCTTTCGGCAGCCGCGGCGTGTCTGATTTGTAATCCTTTTGCCGAGGAAAGGCCAGCCCTGGATTTTTCAACGTAATTCGTCTTGAGATTGGACAAAGAGGCTTCGATGATTTGGCCGAGTTCGAGACCCGAATTCACGCGAAGATCGACGACCTTGTCCGAGGCGTTGAGAAGTGCCAAAAGGGACTGTAAGGCTTGGGCGTTTGTCGAACCGTCAATAAGAATGTCAACATTGAATAAAAATCCGGAACGTTCTTGCGATGTCTTATTGTTCATAATTCCCCCGGTCTTAACCAGTTCAAATTTGGATCCGAACTTTATCGAAATCGGAATCCTGCGTCCTTACATAATACCATGACTTTTGGCATAATCCTAGTCCCTGAGGACCTGCTGAGCCTGAAAATTATCCAATTTAATGGATGAAAGCGAGCAAGCGTTCTTCTGTATAAAAGAACTTATGCGAACTTGTCGCAAAACCGACATCGCTTCGAAGGAATGGTTTGTTTCGCCTGATTTTTGTAAGGGTAAAAGGTAACTAGAAACGGCGACAAAGAAAACGGTTCGCCGCGATGATATGCCAATAATCCTCCAAACCCTTATCTTCGGGATGGCGGATAAAATTTAACGAAAGCAGGGATCAATCATGGATAAAACGAAAACAGAAGCACAAACCAAAACAATCGAGGAAATTCTGAACCGCCAGGTTGCGAACCTGAACGTTCTTTACGTTAAAATTCACAACTTCCACTGGTACGTGAAAGGTGAGAACTTCTATACGTTGCATGTGAAATTCGAAGAACTTTACAATGAAGTAACGGAAAAGATGGATGAAGTGGCTGAACGCATGCTGACGATCAAAGCCAGCCCGGCAGCTACGATGAAAGAATATCTGGAGCTGTCCAGCATTCAGGAAGCGGCAGGCGGCGAAGACTATCGCACGATGGTACAGACGCTGATCGAAGACTTCGCGACGGTAGCAGAAGAGATGCAAGAAGGTCTTGAACTTGCCGAAGAAGCACATGATCAAGCGACAAGCGACATGCTGATCAGCATGAAGCAGGATCTTGAAAAACATATGTGGATGCTGCGTTCGTTCCTTGGACATTAAGAGCTGCTTGTACAGCATGTTCGATACACGTTAAAATAGAGCAAAAACCCGGTCCCGAGCGGACCGGGTTTTCCTTTTTAGGCGCTGAACCGCCCATACAAATGGTTGCACAACATTCATTATTGACATGATTTAATTTTTAAATGTATGTCGATTCGTTGAACTGTAAAATAAATTCGGTTAAAATAAATTGAGTATCAACGATAATCAGTTTATAATCATTACAAGATTATAATTATTTTGATTAGAGTGCTTGATCAAAAAGAGATCACGGATTCACCATTATATTTTTGGAGGGACGCTGAATATGGCAACTAATTTCGTCATCGAAGGACTTAAAGCGGAAATCGAAGGCAAAGAAATTCTGAAAGGAATCAACCTGGAGATGAAAGGTGGAGAAATCCACGCGATCATGGGACCGAACGGAACAGGTAAAAGTACGCTGGCTTCTGCACTGATGGGACATCCAAAATATGAAGTAACCGAAGGCACGGCTACGCTTGACGGCGAAGACGTATTGGAAATGGGCGTTGACGAGCGTGCGCTCGCCGGATTGTTCCTTGCGATGCAATACCCAAGCGAAATTGCAGGCGTAACGAACTCCGACTTCCTGCGCAGCGCGATCAACGCGCGTCGCGGCGAAGGCAACGAGATCTCGCTGATCAAATTCATTCGCCAAATGGAAAGCAGCATGAAGGGTCTTGAGATGAACCCTGAATTTGCACATCGTTACCTGAACGAAGGTTTCTCCGGCGGCGAGAAAAAACGTAACGAGATTTTGCAAATGATGATGCTTGATCCGAAAATCGTCATTCTCGACGAAATCGACTCCGGTCTCGATATCGATGCCCTGCGCATCGTAGCGGCAGGCGTAAACCAAATGAGATCCGAAGATCGCGGTTTCCTGATCATTACCCACTATCAGCGTTTGCTGAACTATATTACGCCTGATTTCGTACACGTGATGATGCAAGGTCGTATCGTGAAATCCGGTGGACCTGAGCTGGCGGCGCGTCTGGAGCAAGACGGATACGATTGGATCAAGGAAGAACTCGGAATTACGGACGAGACGGTTGGACAAGAACAAGAAGCTTAATTTAATAAGAAACGGAAGGAGGAACACCGATTATGACTTTACAAACCATTCTTCCGGTACAGGCCGCGCAGATTAAGGAATGGGCGCAAGCCCGCAGTGAAGCCGCATGGCTGACTGAACGCCGTCTGCAAGCGCTGGAGCTGGCTGCTTCCCTGGAGCTGCCAAAGCCGGAAAAAACCAAACTCGATCGTTGGGACTTGAGCGCTTACGGCGCATTTAAGTCGACTGCCAAAACGACATCGAGAGAAGAACTGCCTGCCGCGACAAAAGAATTCATCGAGGAAGGCACGCATAACCTGATCGTTCAGCATAACTCCGGCGTCGTGTACGCGGAATTGTCGGAAGAGCTGCGCGCTAAAGGCGTAATCTTCACTGATTTGGAGACGGCTGCGCGCGAACATGAAGTGTTGGTTAAAAAACATCTGGGTACCGCCGTGAAACCAAGCGAGCATCAGGTGTCTGCGCTTCACTATGCGGCATGGACAGGCGGCATCTTCCTATATGTACCGAAAAACGTCGAATTGGAAGTTCCGCTGCAAGCTGTATTCCTGACCGACGACGCTTCGGCGACATTTGCGCCGCATATTCTGGTCGTAGCCGATGCGAACAGCCGCGTGACTTACGTAGACAACTACGTATCGACAGGACTGGACGGCAAAGTGCTGCATAACGGCGTAGTTGAAGTTATCGCATTGGATGGCGCGAAAGTTCAATATGCTACCGTTCACCAGTTCGGCAAAGAAGTGACCGATATTTCGTACCGCCGCGCTTTATTGTCGAACGATGCCGATATCGAATGGATCGTTGGCGAAATGAACGATGGCGATACGATTGCCGATACTGCAACTTCGCTTAATGGTAACGGTACCCACTCCGACGCCAAAGTCATCGCAATCGGTTCCGGTACGCAAAAGCTCAATTTCACCACACGCGCCGTTCACTTCGGCAAATCGTCCGAAAGTGACATGTTCACCCGTGCGGTCATGCGTGAAGAAGCGCAATCGATCATCAACGGCATCACGAAGATCGAACATGGCGCAACCAAAGCTAACGGTCAGCAAACGGAAAAAGTGTTGATGCTGAGCCCGGCTGCCCGCGGTGACGCTAACCCGATCCTGCTGATCGACGAAGACGACGTTATGGCCGGACACGCCGCTTCTGTAGGTAAAGTTAACCCGGAGCAAGTCTACTATCTGATGTCGCGCGGTATTTCCAAGCTGGATGCCGAACGTTTGATCATCTACGGCTTCCTGGCGCCGATTATCGCAGAGATTCCGCTTGAATTGCTGCGCACTCGCTTGCAGCGCATCGTTGAAAGAAAGCTGGGGCAGTAATGAACGCCTCGGTTCGGGAGCAATTCCCGATACTCAACCAGGAAGTGAACGGGCATCCGCTCGTTTATCTGGACAGCGCAGCGACTTCGCAGAAGCCGCGCGTCGTTCTGGATGCGGTCCGCCGCTATTACGAGTTGGATAATTCCAACGTGCACCGCGGCGTGCATACATTGGGCAGTCGGGCAACCGATGCCTATGAAGGCGCGCGGGAAAAAGTCGCGGCGTTTATCGGTGCGGCTCATCCCGAAGAGATCGTATTCAATCGCGGTACAACGACAGGCCTTAATCTGGTAGCCTCTTCTTATGGAGATGCTCATGTGAACGAAGGCGACGAGATTGTTCTCACGCCGATCGAGCACCATAGTAACCTGATTCCGTGGCAACAGTTGGCGAAACGCAAAGGGGCGGTTCTCAAGTATATCGAGCCGAATCCTGATGGTACGATCGACGTCGAGGCCGCGGCCAAGGTGATTACCGACAAGACCAAGATCGTAGCGATTGCTTACGTATCCAATGTTATGGGCGTCGTGCACCCGGTCAAAGAAATCGGAGCACTCGCGCACAAACATGGCGCCGTCATCGTTGTGGACGGCGCGCAAAGCACGCCGCATATGAAGGTGGACGTTCAGGATCTGGATTGCGACTTTTATGCGCTCTCCGGGCATAAAATGTGCGCACCGACCGGCATCGGCGCTTTGTATGGCAAAAAGGCCATTCTTGAGAAGATGGAACCTGTCGAATTCGGCGGTGAAATGATCGATGACGTAGGTCTTTACGAGTCGACGTGGAAAGACCTTCCATGGCGCTTTGAGGGCGGGACGCCGATCATTGCCGGAGCCGTCGGACTCGGAGCGGCAATCGACTTTTTGAACGAGCTGGGCATGGACAACGTGGCTGCGCATGAGCACCGCCTCGCGACTTACGCGATGCGCCGCATTCAGGAGATCGACGGACTGAAAGTGTTCGGTCCGCAGGACCGGAAGGTAGGCATCGTTACTTTCAACCTGGACGACGTGCATCCGCACGACGTTGCGACCGTGCTTGATTCTTACGGCGTTGCGATCCGCGCCGGCCATCATTGCTGCCAGCCGCTGATGCGTTGGCTGGAAGTCAGCTCGACGGCGCGCGCCAGCTTCTATCTGTATAATAACGAACAAGACATCGACCGTCTGATCGACGCCTTGATCCGAACAAAGGAGTATTTTGGAGATGCAACTTGACGACCTGTACCGTCGCGTCATCATGGACCATTACAAAAACCCGCGGAATAAAGGCAAGTTCGAAGACGAAGGCGTCACGATTGACCTTAATAATCCGACTTGCGGCGATAAGATCTCGCTTCAGCTTCAACTGGAAGAGGGAATTGTCAAAAATGCCCGTTATACCGGTGACGGCTGTTCCATCAGCATGTCTTCCGCTTCGATGATGACCGAAGCGGTCAAAGGTAAAACGCTGCCGCAGGCGCTGGAACTGGCTGAACGCTTCTCCGCCCTGATGAAAGGCGAAGAAGTCGAATTCGACGAATACGAAGATATCGAGGCGCTGTCGGGCGTTAATAAATTCCCGGCGCGCATCAAATGTGCAACCCTGGCCTGGAACGCCCTGCGTAAAGGAATTGAACGGGAAGCCCACTAACGAAAGGGAGGAATTCACATGGCTAAAGAAGCACCGATTAGCGACGAGTACCAATATGGTTTTCGTGATGAACACGAGTCGATCTACAAGAGCGGCAAAGGCCTGACGAAAGAGATTGTTACTTCCATTTCGAAAATGAAAAACGAACCGGAATGGATGCTGGACTTCCGCTTGAAATCGTTCGAGCAGTTCCAAAAGATGCCGATGCCTACATGGGGCGGCGACCTGAGCGAACTGAACTTCGATGATATCCAATACTACGTGAAGCCGTCCGAAGGACAAAGCAAAACGTGGGAAGAAGTTCCGAGCGAGATCAAGGAAACATTCGATAAGCTCGGCATTCCAGAAGCGGAGCAAAAATTCCTCGCAGGTGTCTCGGCGCAGTACGAATCCGAGGTCGTTTACCACAATATGCAGAAGGAATTGGAAGACCAAGGCGTTATCTTTATGGATACCGATACGGCTCTTAGAGAGCACCCGGAAATTCTGAGAGAGCACTTTGCCAAAGTCATTCCGCCTTCCGACAATAAATTCGCGGCGCTGAACAGCGCGGTATGGTCCGGCGGCAGCTTCATCTACGTGCCAAAAGGCGTCAAGTGCGAAGTGCCTCTGCAAGCGTACTTCCGGATTAACTCGGAAAACATGGGCCAATTCGAACGCACGTTGATCATTGCGGACGAAGGCAGCTTTGTGCACTATGTCGAAGGTTGTACGGCTCCGGTCTACGGCACGAACTCGCTGCACAGTGCGGTCGTTGAAATCATCGTGAAAAAGGATGCTCGCGTTCGTTACACCACCATCCAAAACTGGTCGTCCAACATCTACAACCTCGTAACGAAACGCGCGGTTGCAGAAGAAAACGCCAATATGGAATGGGTTGACGGTAACATCGGCTCCAAGCTGACGATGAAATACCCGGCTGTCGTTCTTAAAGGACGCGGCGCTAAAGGTTCCGTTCTGTCGATCGCGGTTGCCGGTAAAAACCAGCACCAACACGCAGGCGCGAAAATGATCCACCTGGCTCCGGACACAACATCGACGATTATTTCGAAGTCGATCAGTAAGCACGGAGGCAAAGTAACGTATCAAGGCCTGGCTTCGTTCGGCCGCAAAGCAACGGGCGCCAAATCGAATATCAAGTGCGATACGTTGATCCTGGACAACCAATCCACGTCGGATACGATTCCGTACAACGAAATTCTGAACGACGACGTGATGCTGGAGCACGAAGCAACGGTATCGAAGGTATCCGAAGATCAACTCTTCTACCTGATGAGCCGCGGTCTCAGCGAGAACGAAGCGACGCAGATGATCGTTATGGGCTTCATCGAGCCGTTCACGAAGGAACTGCCGATGGAATACGCGGTCGAGATGAACCGATTGATCAAGTTCGAGATGGAAGGTTCGATCGGTTAATTTCTGGAATTCCTTGCATGGCAAGGAATTCCAGGCGATTGAATCGGCACCTTGAGGGGTGTCGTGCCGATTTCGTGCCAACTGAGATTTCGGTTTAGTATAGAGGGCGAACTTTTCGAGTTCGCCCTCTTATTATTTTTACGACTCGCCCCAAATGCCTTCTGTCTGTTATACTGAAAAGGCTGACATTTTCTTTTAAATTTGCGCAACTAGCAGGAATCAATGGGATTGTGCCGAATTAGTTGGCTACGGCATGTACGCAAATGGCCCATGATGCAGTTTTGCCGCTTCTGTCCGGTTTGGCAAATGACGGCTGCCGTCGTTTGGTATACGCCGCGGCATGAGCCATTTGCGTACGTGCTTTTAGAGAAGGAGGAGTATAAGAAGATGAGCTTCATTTCCGTAATCGCAAAAGAGAAATTTATAACCGTGATGAGCGACAATGGCGCCGCCGGTTCGGAAAATACGCCGCAGCCGGAAGAGCATGTGGTGAGAGTAGGGGATCGTGAGTTTGTGGCTACAGCCGGAGGAGATCGCGAAGCGCGCGCGGTGATTGCCAAGCACGTCGAGGATCTGCTGAAAGAAGGCACGCCTTATGACCGCATTCTGGTGATTTTGCAGATGACGCTGTCCGCTTTTTCCGAAAAAAGCAAATCGATTATGACGGCATTCGGCGGCGTGAACAAAGACGGAGACGTCGAAGTCTGCACGTACGACCACAACAGCCGCGCAGAACGCCATCTGAAGCCGCGTGGCAGCGAGATTGCTTATTTCTTCTTGGCGGAAGGTGCAGGCAAGTACGGCAATCTGTACGAGCTCCTTCAGAGCTATTGGAAAGAGACGGGGACAGAAACGCCAAGCGCGATGATTCAATCCCAAAAACTGCTGAACCGTTACGTCGCGTCCAAGGACGAGGATGTGCATGCATCGACAGTCAAATTGGTTTTGAAGAAATAAACCCGATAAAAAAACACGTGTCCGCTTTTTGGCGGATACGTGTTTTTTCTGCTGCAATGCGATAAAGGAATTAGGCTTCGCTATCCGAAAATACTTCTTCGATGTCCAGGTCGCGTTCCGTGGAAAGATCCACAAAACGGTCGCTAACACGAATCAAAGGCCGGAAAAAGTCGGTCGGATGGTTCATCACGATATAGCCGAACTCTCCATTGGTCAGCTTCACCTTTTTGTTGATAAAGTAAGGCAGCATATTGCGGATGAATGTATGCGTAGGTTCGGCCGACAATTGTCCGAAGCTGAGCGAATACAGTTCCTTCAGCACGTTGATGAGTTCCTGCTTGTCTTGATAGACACGGTTACTGGTCATGGCGCTGTAAACGTCCGCCACGGCAATAATGCGCGACCAAGGATGCATTTCCTCTTCCTTGATTCCGTAAGGGTAACCGCTTCCGTCCCCGCGCTCGTGGTGTTGGAGAGCCGCGGTCGCAGCGACCGTGTCCCCCAGCGAGTTGCGAATGATTTCGTACCCGTTTACCGTGTGTGTTTTGATGATTTCATACTCTTCGCGCGTCAATCGGCCCGGCTTGTTCAAAATCTCGCTCGGAATAGTCGATTTACCGATGTCGTGCAGGTAACCTGCCTGACAGATGGCTGAAGCTTCATCGTGCGGATGGCCGAGCCAAAGCGCAAGGTAGTAAGACAGCATACCGACCTGCATGGAGTGAACATAGGTGTAGTTGGCGTCCCGGTTCAGGAGCAGCAACAAGGCCACAGCGTCCTTTTGCGAAGCCAATACGTTGAAGAGCGGCTGCATAATGTCCTCGACGAGCTCGCTGTTGAACGTGCCGGTCGTCATGGATTCGTGGAACAGAGATTCGAACATAAGGACTGCATCGTCGAACGTCGACTTGATTTCCGGGAAGAAATAAGCGGCTGAGCTAGCATTGGTATAAGCTTCTTCCACATTGGGTTGAACTTCGACATAATCAATACTGTGCTGAACAAGACGAGCGATTTCCGCATCGTGCAGTGCAGTGCCTTTGGCAAGAATGTGTACGCCGTGTCGGTTGAAGGTGTCGGCAATCAGGCGGTCGCCGGGCTTGAGATCGGTCACGTAAACTTTCAAAAGCGATGTCTCCTTTCTGTAACGAACGAATGCTGCGGAGAACGATGGAGACTGCCGGGCATATCGCTTCCCGTAAGGCTTCGTCATCCTCGTACTTTGACCGCATACGATATGAGGCTTGCGTTCGAATCGAACCTTTCATGCTTCGGGAAGGGTTGGTCCGCTCAATTCGTAAATCCGATACGGTCGTGGCACTGGAATCCTCGCTTCGTTCTCTGGGCCCAAAAGCACAGAGAACGTCTAACTCGTATATCGGCAGAATAGGTTCGATTTGTTTGCTTCATACTCTAGCAGCTTGCCTTATTCTCATGTACGGTCTCAATATATCATATTCCATCATTAAATTGGAGAGCAATGTACTAGACAATTCTATCACACAAGTGCAGAATATCCTTATTTTTCATCTTATTTTATAGGTGTTTGATCGACATTTTGGAAGCAGATAATGTCTTATTCTTTTCGAGTGCTCAGTGTCATGTTAAAATGCTTGCATAGGGCCCGAAAACAGACTTGTTTGTTTGCGGGTATGGCCTTATGATTGAGTGTCAAAGCGAATACGATTTCGCGTCGACGCAGCGTCTGGGGTTTTATGCGACGTTGCTCGCGCAGGATGTAAGGTCCGAAGGAGGACGGCCTCAATGGGCTCAAAGACAGAAGAGCGAGACACGTTGACGATTTTGCATACCAACGACCTTCACAGCCACTTTGAGCAGATGGGCCGGATCGCCGCGTTTATCGCTGCGGAGAAATCGCAGGGTAAGCCGGTATGCACACTCGATGTAGGCGACCATATGGATCGAATGGCGATCGAGACAGAAGGTAGTCTGGGATTGGCTAATGTCGATATTCTCAATCGCAGCGGCTATGATGCCGTGACGATCGGCAATAATGAAGGCTTGACGTTTACGCCGCAGCAGCTCGGAGAGGCCTACGCACATTTGGATTGTCCGGTTGTATGCGGGAACGTAAGGATGGCGAATGGTTCGCTGCCTGCTTGGCTACAAGATTCGGCAGTTATTGAAATTAGCGGGTTCAAGGTGGGCATACTTGGCCTGACCGCACCGTTCTCCGATTTTTATCGATTGTTGGGCGTCGAGGTATCCGATCCTTTTTCGCTTCTTCAGGAGCAGGTAAGCGAACTGCGCCAACGTGCTGATATTATCGTATTGTTATCTCATTTGGGACTAGCGTCGGATGAGCGAATAGCAACCATGATGGATGGGATTGACCTGATTTTGGGCGGGCACACGCATCATCTGCTTGCCGAGCCTATTGCAATCGGGAAGACCGTCGTATGTGCGGCCGGCAAGTTCGGTCAGCATATCGGACGAATCGTGATTGAGCGCGATGCCGTTTCGGGCCGCTGTGAAGTGAGAGAGGCAGGGCTTATCGCGCTCGACGACAATGCAAGTTCCGACGACCGGATTGATCGGGTCATTTCGAGGCATCATGAAGAGGCAGCCGAGCGGCTTCGGAGAGTTACTGCCGTCTCCGAGCATGAATTGGGCGTCGATTATGAGCAGGAGTCCGAGCTTGGTAATTTGCTTGCCCAATCGGTTCGACGTTTTGCCGGAGGAGAATTTTCGCTGGTCAATTCCGGTCAAGTGCTCGGACCTCTGCCTCCGGGAGAAATTACGGAAGGCATGCTGCACGCGCTTTGTCCTTCGCCGATCAATCCATGCGTGGTGACGCTTCGCGGCAGTGATATTTTACGAAGTCTGGAACAGTCGCTCTTACCGGAATATACGGGCAAGAAACTGACCGGGTTCGGATTTAGAGGCGAACGGCTTGGCGGTTTGTGCGCGGATGGATTATCCGTGCGCTATGATCCGGAAGCCGAGCCGTATTCACGTGTTTTGGAAGCTCGAACGTCCGAAAGGACAATTGAGCCCGACGAAGAGTACCGGGTGGGGACGCTGGACATGTTTACGTTCGGCGCCGGTTACGAATCGCTCAGCCGCGGAACGGATAAAACGTTTATTTTGCCTGAATTTTTGCGCGATCTGTTGCGTATGGAACTCGGGCGTCCCGGTGCCGCTAGAGAAGCCTCCGCTGCACGCTGGATACGAGCCTGACGGCTGGGAGCGTATCGCCGAGGGAGAGATGAAGACTCTCCCCGTAGTAAATTTCAAAATATCAACGGCCCTCGCCGCCAGGATCGGTTGCCGCGCGATCCGGATTACGGGACGGCTTAAATGGAGTGGAAGTTTGTGCGCCTGCTGTCGATCGGACAAGTACAGCCCGGCATGAAGCTGGGCAAACGCATTTATAATGAAGAGGGTTTGACTCTGCTGGCCGAAGGGGCCGAGCTGACGGCTTCGATCCTCCGCAGGCTGGAAAGGCTTGGGGTCGATATGCTGTACATTCAGGACAATTTGACCGACGACATCGTACCGCCGGAGATGATTTCCGACGAAACGAAACGCCGGGCCATCAAGCAAATCCGAACCGTTTACCGCAGTATGATGAATGATACGATGGGACGCATGTCTTATCCGCATCTGGGTTACAGCTTTCGCAAAATGACCGAGGAGATTCTGAATGATTTGGGCTCCCGGGAAGACGTTTTGATTATGCTGGGAGACATTCATACGACGGACCATTATTTGTACACCCATTCTTTTAATGTTTGTCTGTATACGCTAACGCTGGGAATGGCCGCGGGTTATTCGAGGGAAGACCTGTTTACGCTCGGGATGGGCGCTATGCTGCATGATATTGGAAAGACCCGTATTGAGCCGAAAGTTCTGCTCAAACCAGGCAAGTTGTCGGATGACGAATTTTCGGAAATGAAACGGCATACGGAGTTGGGTTATGCGATTTTAAAAGACGAACCGTTCGTGCCGCTGCTTGCCGCTCATTGCGCGTTTCAGCACCATGAACGACTGGACGGCAGCGGGTATCCGCGGGGGATTCACGATGGCGAGATTCATGACTTTGCCAAGTGGATTGCCATAACGGATTCCTATGACGCGATGACGACCAACCGCGTCTACCGCCGTGGAATGCTGCCGCATCAAGCGGTAGACATTTTGTATGGCGGGTCTTGCACACAATACGACCAACGCAAGCTGGAAGTGTTCCGGGACAAAGTAGCTTTGTATCCGGTAGGTCTGACGGTAAAGCTTAGTTCGGGAGAGACGGGCGTAGTAACCAGCGTTCCGTCGAAGACGCCCAATCGTCCGATTGTGCGGGTTATCGAAGATGCGGAAGGCGGCAGCGTGCAGCCGTATGAGGTCGATCTTTCCCAGCATCTTTCAACTATGGTGGAGCGAATCGCCGATCGTTGAAAAATCCGGTCCGGCAATCATTCGTCGTAAAACGGTTATATAAAGAAAAGCAGCTTTTCCCCTTTTGGACTGCCGCGACTTCTGTCGCAGCGGTCCGAAGGCAGTTCTTAAACATAAAGGTGGTCAACATGACAGTAATCAATAACAGTGGTCAGAAGCTTCGCGATTTGTCTCCCAGTTACGATCCATGGGATCCAATCCGTTCGCTGCGCAAGCATGGGCGTCATCGTCTGACCAGCGTGGAAATGACGGTTACCAATCTGTGCAATATGCGATGCGAGCATTGCGCGGTCGGTGATACGCTCGTCTTAAACGAGCCGGACATGATTCCACTCGATCTGATGCTGCGTCGTCTGGATGAAGTCGAGCACTTGGAGACGATCAGCATTACAGGCGGCGAGCCTTCCTTCCGCCGTCAGACCGTCGACAATGTAATTGTGCCTTTGCTTCGTTATGCGAGAGAGCGCGGCATTCGTTCACAGATCAACTCGAACCTTACACTTGACCTTGAGCGCTATGAGAAACTGCTGCCTTATTTGGACGTGATGCATATTTCGTTCAATTACACGGGACCTGAACATTTCCATGAGACCGGATTTGCGAACAGCGGTCATCCGGTTCCTTTTGCCGCGGCCGAGAAGATGTATAATCGCATGATCGATAACGCAAAAAGTCTCAGCAAATCAGGCATGTTCATTTCTGCGGAAACGATGATCAATTTCCGTACGCACAAACATCTGCCGCAAATGCACCAGGCCGTGCTCGACATGGGCTGTGTGCGTCATGAAGTACACCCGATGTACCCTTCGGCTTTTGCAGCCAATCTGCCGGTACTGTCGTTGGATGATATGCGCGTAGCGATCCATGATTTGCTGGATCATCGCAATGAGGATGTCTGGATGTTGTTCGGAACCTTGCCGTTTTACGCTTGCGGAAGCAACAAAGAAGAGCGTGAACTGCTGAATCGCCTGTACAGTGCCAAAAATGTAACGGTGCGCAACGACCCGGACGGACGCAGCCGCGTGAATGTCAACATGTTTACTGGCGACGTGTTTGTCACGGACTTTGCAGCCATCCCTTCATTTGGTAGTGTATATAAGGACAATCTCGATTCGATCTTCGAAGAATGGACGACCAATCATCCACTGAATCGTACCGTGAATTGTTTTTGCGATGCGGCAAGCTGCTGTGGACCGAACCTGCTGGTCGCGGATATGTATTACAAAGGCGTTGACTTCAAGTCGCGCAGTGCGATTTTGGATTAAGAAAACCAGGGACTTTCGGCATGTGCTGAAGAAAAGAGGAGATTTCATTGGGCCATGAGATAGAGATAGGGACATTGGCGATCAATCTGTTTTTGGTTCTGCTGCTGGTTTTTCTGAATGGCGTATTCGTTGCTGCGGAATTTTCTCTCGTCAAAGTTCGGCATTCCCGGCTGATTCAGCTTGAAAGCGAAGGGAACCGATTGGCTCCTTATGCTTTAAAAGTAGCGAACCGGTTGGATGCCTATCTATCCGCTACACAACTGGGTATCACTTTGACTTCGCTCGGACTCGGCTGGCTCGGGGAGCCTGCCGTGTCGGAGTTGCTGGTTGAACCGCTGATGTACCAAATGGGCTTCACCGATCCGACGTTGATCTCGGGGATCTCGGTCGCGATTGGATTTGCCATCATTACGTTTTTGCATATCGTGCTCGGCGAATTGGCCCCGAAATCATTGGCGATTCAAAAATCCGAAGGCACTTCGCTTGCATTGGCAGGACCGCTGCTCGTGTTCTACTATGTATTCCTTCCGGTTATTTGGTTGCTCAATCATGCGGCCAACGCATTTTTGCGCATTTTCGGGATTCAACCTGCCGGGGAAGCCGACGCTGCCCACTCGGAAGAAGAGATTCGGATTCTGATGAATCAGAGTGCGAAGAGCGGAGCGATCGATCTGGAAGAAGTCAAACTGATGGATAATATCTTCGACTTTTCCGATATGCTGGCTCGTGAGGTCATGCTTCCGCGAACCGATATGGATTGTCTGTATGTGAATCTTCCGTTGAAGGACAATATGAAGATCATTACCGAGACGCGGCACTCCCGTTATCCGGTGGCGATCGAAGACAAAGACCAAATTATCGGCTTCGTACATATTACCGATATTCTGCTTTGGCCGCAGGGGACGGAACCGAATCTGCGCAAGCTGGTCCGTCCGATTCTGAACGTGCCGGAATCCATGGAAATCAGCCATGTACTCCGATTAATGCAGCAGAAGCGTGCACAGCTTACGCTCGTCGTCGACGAGTATGGAGGCACGGCCGGTTTGCTGACAGCGGAAGAGATTCTGGAAGAAATCGTCGGCGACTTGTATGATGAATTTGAGGACGAGCGTCCAGAGGTTGAAGTCGTAGGAGACGTCATCTCTGTCGATGGCCGTCTGTTGATTGAAGAGGTCAACGATCTCACCGGAGCCGGCATCGATGACGAGGAAGTCGATTCGATCGGCGGTTGGATGTTTAAGGAGCTTGAGGGCAACCCGTTGCCGGGACAGATCGTTCAGTTCGGCCGGATCCGGTTTGAAGTGGCTGAAGCCGAACGGCTGCGCATCACCCGTGTCAAGATTCACAAGCCGCACAAAGAGGCGGATGAGAACGAAGAAAACGGGGAGGAAAATGAACGGGGAGAGGATTGAGCTGAATATGCAAACGGCAACCAACCTGCAAAAACCGGAAGCCATGATCTTTGATATGGACGGAACGTTGTTCAAGACAGAGACTGCGCTGCTGCCGGCTTATCACAAAATGTTCGATGTACTGCGGGCCGAAGGTCTGTATGAAGGAGAGACGCCGCCGGAACGATTGATTCTGGGGAGTCTTGGCATGCTGCTGGAGGAAATTTGGAAGATCGTCATTCCGAACGCCGACGAGAACGTGCGCAGCCGGGCGAACGACTTACTGCTTGAACTTCAGCTTGAAGTTTTGAAAGACGGAGAGGCGCTGCTGTACCCGGACGTCAAGGAGACGCTGGAAAAGCTTCACGAACGCGGCGTACGTCTTTTTGTAGCCAGCAACGGCCTTGAAGGGTATGTAAAAGGAGTTTCGGCTGCGCTTGGCATTGAGGAGTTGTTCGAATCCCAATACAGCGCAGGAGAGTACCGGACCGCGACCAAAGTGTTACTGGTGGAAATGCTGCTCAACACCCACGGGATAAAAAGCGCCTGGATGGTCGGTGACCGATCTTCCGATGTGCAGGCCGGCCGTGGCAATAAGCTTGGCGTAATCGGCTGCGCCTATGCGGATTTCGGCGCCAATCACGAACTGGAAGATGCCGATGTCCTGATTACCGAATTCGGTCAACTGATCGAACTGTACGACAACGCGCCGTCTGCGTAGGAGAAAACACCCCCTCACAGCACGGTCAAAAAGATACGGGGACACCCCGAAAAGAAGGAGACCTACCTCATGACCAACGTTTACGATAAAGCCCACGACCTCGCAAAATCGCTTCAAGAAAGCCAGGAAGTGCAGGATATCACGGCGGCACTCAAACTGATCGAAGCCGATCCGGAAAGCAAACGCATGTTGGACGACTTCCGTACGCGTCAAATGAATATCCAGCAGCGCATTATGGGTGGGGACGTTCCTCCTCAAGAAGAGATGGAGCAAATGGAGAAGCTGTTCGAAGTATTGAGCCTGAACCTGAATATTCGCCGTCTGTTCGAGTCCGAACAACGCCTTAGCGTGATCATTCAGGACGTGAACAAGATCATTTCCGATAGCTTGGCTAACATGTACGATCCGCGCTAATTTCTTTTTGGTAACCACTCGCACGCTGCGGCGCATGTGATAAAAGGCTCCGTTTTCCTTTTTGGAAAGCGGGGCTTTTCGCCTTTTTTCCACGTATTCCTGTCGATTTTCAATACGGATATTTATGGTATAATGAATACAGCCTAATACAGATTTCTGGGGAGGAGTACAACAGTTGGAGGGGCATGAACAGACCGTGACAAAGCACGAACAATTGCTTCAGCATATCGAACAACTCAAAGTGGGTACAAAGATTTCCGTTCGTAAGCTGGCTAAGGAGCTGGGCGTCAGCGAAGGCACGGCCTACCGGGCAGTGAAAGAAGCGGAGACGCTCGGCATTGTGATCACGAAGGAACGGATCGGAACCGTTCGCGTGGAGAAGAAGCCTCGTAATATTACGGATCAACTGACCTTTGCGGATGTTGTGGATATTGTGGAGGGCCATGTGCTCGGGGGGAACGAAGGTTTATCGATCACCCTGCACAAATATGTGATCGGCGCCATGAAAGTGGACGCGATGGCTCGATATATCGATACCGGCAGCTTGTTGATCGTCGGTAACCGGGAGAACGCCCATTCGCTGGCGATCGAGCATGGGGCAGGGGTATTGATCACAGGAGGTTTCGGCACAAGCCGCGAGGTGAAAAGCCTGGCGGATCGATTGGGGCTGCCGATCATCTCGTCGAGGCACGATACGTTTACCGTTGCGTCCATGATCAACCGTGCCATTTTCGACCGGTTGATCAAAAAGAAGATTATGCTGGTTGAGGATTTGGTCGGCTTAAAGCCCAAACCCTACTCCCTCAAAGCAATGAGCACAGCCGAAGATTTCTGGCGCGTGTCGGAGCGGACCGGAACCACAAGCTTTCCGGTGACCGACGAGTGGAATCGAGTGCTGGGCATCATCAGTCGCAAAGATATCGAGAACCTCGAACCGGGCCATACCATCGAACGCTCGATGGTGCGCAGTCCCGTTACCGCGGGCTTGCTGACCTCATTGGCTTCGGCAGCGCAGATTATGACCTGGGAAGGGATCGATTTCCTGCCGGTCGTGGATCGCAACCGCAAGCTGGCCGGCGTGCTAACGCGCCGCGAGGTGCTTCAGGCGATGCGGGACGCACGTGAACAGAGCAGTCTGGGCGAGACGTTCGATCATCTGATCTGGAACGGTTTTGCCGAGGAACGGGATGCCGAAGGTCGATTGTTTTTCCATGGCTTTATCACCCCGCAGATGGCGACGGATCTCGGTACCATCTCGGAAGGCGTGATGACATCCGTGATGATTCAAGCGGCTCTGCGTATGGCTAAGGATTACAGCGGCAACGATTATGTCGTCGACAATATGAGCACTTATTTTATCCGTCCGGTTCAGATCGAAGACGCGGTAACGGTGATGCCTCTGGTGTTGGAAGTGGGTCGCCGGATCTGCCGATTGGAGATTGCCATCTCGCATGAGGAACAGACCGTAGCCAAAGCGATGATGACGCTTCATTCGATCGAAAACGGATAGTTGAGAAAAGGAAAAGGGGGAACGCCTGCATGAACGATTTTGTCCATCTGCATGTGCATAGCGAATACAGCCTGCTCGACGGAGCGGCAAGGATCAAGGAACTGGTGGGGCGCGCGGCGGAGCTGGGCATGAAGTCGCTTGCGTTGACCGATCACGGCGTCATGTACGGCGCAATTCCATTTTACAAAGCATGCCGTGCAGCCGGGATCAAACCGATTCTCGGCTTCGAGGCTTATTATACGTCCGATTCTCGCCACGAGCGGGGGAGCCGCAAGGATCAACCGATCTACCATTTGCTGCTGCTTGCGAAAAATGAAGTCGGTTACCGTAATCTGATGAAGATGTGTTCGATCGGTCATTTGGAAGGATTCCATTATAAACCGAGAATCGACCGTGAAGTGCTCCGGCAGCACAGCGAAGGCATCATTTGCACTAGCGCTTGCATTGGCGGCGAGATTCCACAGCACTTTTTGAATGGACGTCCGGAGGAAGCGAAGATTGCAGCCTTGCGATACAAAGAGATTTTCGGCGAAAACTTTTATATCGAATTGCAAGATCACGGATTGGCCGAACAGAAAAAAGTGAACCCGATGCTGATCGCGTTGGCTGAAGAAATCGGCGTGGAGCTGATCGCAACGAATGACTCCCACTACCTAGCCGAACCGGATGCGGAGATTCAGGATGTGCTGATCTGTATCGGTACGGGGAAAACGATGGAAGACGAGGAACGTTTCCGCATTCCGACCCGTCAGTTGTATCTGAAAAGCGGCGAAGAGATGGCGAAGCTGTTCCCGCATCTGCCGCAGGCGCTTGCGAATACGGCAAAAATCGCGGAAGAGTGCGAGCTGGAATTGGAGTTGGGGCAGTCCATTTTACCAGAGTATCAGCCATTGCCGGAAGGCAAAACCCCGCACCAATATCTGATTGATTTGTGTCGGCAAGGATTGGAACGCCGATATGATCAACTTCCGAACTGGAACGATGCCGAAGAGCGACGCAAGCTGGACGCGCGGTTGGAATATGAGCTTGGCGTGATCGGGACGATGGGATTCTCCGATTATTTCCTGATTGTCTGGGACTTTATCCGTTACGCGCACGAGCAGGGAATTGTGACGGGACCTGGCCGGGGATCGTCAGCGGGCAGTCTGGTCGCGTATACGTTGAACATTACGGATGTCGATCCGATCAAATACAACTTGTTGTTCGAACGTTTCTTGAATCCGGCGCGGATCACGATGCCGGATATCGATATCGACTTTAGCGACGAACGGCGCGATGAAGTGATTGCTTACGTGACGGACAAATACGGTTCGGATCGGGTAGCGCAAATCATCACTTTCGGAACCTTGGCGGCGCGGGCCGCTGTGCGTGACGTCGGTCGAGTGCTGGCACTGCCGTACGGCGAGGTCGATAAAACGGCCAAACTGATTCCCGTGCAGGTCGGGATGACCATTGACAAGGCGCTGATGCAAAATGCGGCGCTGCGCGAACGGGTCGACCAGTCGCCGGATACGAAAAAGTTGATCGAAACAGCTAGACGCGTCGAAGGGATGCCGCGCCATGCGTCTACGCATGCAGCGGGCGTCGTCATCGCGCGCGGTCCGTTGACGGACTACGTTCCTCTTCAGGAAGGCGGAGAAAAGACGGCGCTGACGCAGTATCCGATGGAGAGTTTGGAAGCAGTCGGTTTGCTCAAAATGGACTTCTTGGGGCTGCGGACCTTGTCGATCATCGAACGCTGCCAAAATTGGATCGCCGAGCAAGTCGGCGCGCCTGTCGATTTCAAAACAATACCGGATAACGATCCGGGTACGTACGAACTGCTCGGCCGCGGCGATACAATGGGCGTGTTCCAAATGGAATCGCCCGGCATTCGCCGCGTCATGAAAGAAATGAAGCCTTCGGTGATCGAAGACATCATCTCGGTCGTCGCGCTGTACCGTCCGGGTCCGATGGAGTTTATCCCGAATTATATCCAGGTGAAGCACGGAGCGGTCACGGCGCATTATCCGCATGAAGATTTAAGGCCGATTCTGGAAGACACGCACGGCATTATCGTGTATCAAGAGCAGATCATGCAGATCGCTTCGACGATGGCCGGATTCTCGCTTGGCGAAGCGGATTTGCTGCGCCGGGCCGTATCGAAGAAAAAGCGCGAGACGCTCGATCAGGAACGCGAACATTTCGTGCGCGGCAGCCTGGGGCAGCAGTACAGCGAAGAAGATGCGAACAAGGTATACGATATGATCGTGCGTTTCGCCGATTACGGTTTCCCGCGCGCTCACGCAGCGGCATACGGCGTGTTAGCGTTCCAGACCGCTTATCTCAAAGCGCATTATCCGGTCGAGTTCATGGCTTCGATGCTTGCGGCCGTGACCGGCAACCATCGCAAGGTTGCGGAATACGTCGTCGAGACCCGGCGCATGAATATTCCGGTTCTTCCGCCAGACGTGAATAAAAGCGGCATGCTCTTTACGCCGTCGGAAGAGGAAGGCGTGCGCAGTCTTCGTTTCGGCTTGGCAGCCATTAAAAACGTCGGCACGAACGCGATTCGTAATATCATGGACGAACGTGCCGGGCAGCCGTTCGAAAGCCTGCTCGATTTCTGCCGCCGCGTTGATCCGAAGACCTGCAACCGTCGCGTGATCGAGGCGTTGATCCAAGCGGGTGCTTTCGATTCGCTGCCCGGACATCGCGCGCAGCTGCTCGCCATGCTGGATGAAGCTTTGGATGCGGCAACCAAATGGCGGAAGGAGCGCGAAGATTTTCAAATCCAGATGTTCGATTTCGTCGAGACGCCGAACTGGGAGATCGAATATCCGAACGTGCGTGAATACACGGTAACGGAGCAGCTGGATCTGGAACGCGAATTGCTGGGCTTGTATTTGTCCGGACATCCGCTGGACGATTACGAACGTTTGCTGAGCGAGACGGGGGCTCAAAAACTGGTGGATCTGGGCGAAGCGCCCGATGAAAGCCATGCCGTCACTGCGGGTATGGTCGTCAGCCTCAAAACGATTACGACCAAGCAGGGCAAGGCGATGGCTTTTGCCGAGATTGAGGATCAGATCGAGCGATGCGAGCTGGTCTTGTTCCCTGAGGTATGGAAAAGAAGTCAGGATGTGCTGCAACCTGGGGCCTTAGTTGCGCTCCGTGCAAAAGTACAGCAGCAGGACGAGGGCTTCAAGCTATTGGCCGATACGGTGCTGCCGCTTGCGGAAGATGCCGTTCATGGACTGATTGCGCGCGGGGAAGCGCGCGCATCCGGATCATCCGGCCGGCCATCGCGTTCTCCAAGCTCGGGCAAATCCTTCGAAGGAGGATCGTCGAGAACGCGCAGCGCGGGTTCGACCACTGTCCGATCAGGCAATCCGCGCAGCTCGGCAGCTGAGCCCGGCAGCCGGCAGCCTGCAAACGCATCATCTCCTGAAGATTCAGCTGTGCCCCCTGCTTCAGCCCGTCAAGCCAACGCCGTGGAGCAGGAATCGCCGCAGCAGCGTGTGTTCGTGAAAATTGCGGCGGATCGCCGGAATCCCGAACTGCTGGAGACATTGAAAACGATGCTGCAAAGCCATCCGGGCCCGATGCCGACTCTGCTTTTTTACGAAGATACGCAGAAGTTGATCGCGCTCAGCGATGCCTATCGGATTCAACCTTCTCCCGAGTTGTTTGAGCAAATGGAAGCTCTGCTCGGTGGTGGAACCGTTCGGGTCAAATAAAAAAACCGGATCGGCCGACCTGCCTTAACGAGGCGGTCGGCTATTGATCTTTTTTTGCCGGTCAGGCACGCTCCAGCTTTATTGTTTTTAACTTTTTGCTTGATTTTCGTGTCTGTGTTCAAAGGCCGCAAGCTTCGCCATACCAGCTCCCGCGCCGATTCTGTTGCTAAAAAAAAGAGCCTTATGGTATCATTAAGCCATTATGCGGGGATACGGGTTCATCCGGGCAGTCGACAAGGGGGACATATTTGTTCATGTGGACGGTGATCTATATCGCCTCTACCGCCAAATTGGCGGAGAAGCTCCAGAGCAGGCTGACCGAAGAAGGTTTTCTCGTCAAGATCCGTCCCGTCAACATGTCCAAACAGCAGTTCGAGATTTTGGTTCCTTCCGGCGAGCTTGAAGAAATTCAGGAGGTGCTGAATTCGATTTTGCATCCCTGAGTAGCATGACCGAATTCAATCTAAGGTTTATGTTTATCGGAAACACGCATGCTTCAAGCGGGTTTTCGAGGAGCGTAACCTAACCTTATGATCGGTGATGGTACGAGCCGCATCTGGCCGGGATCAAATGCGAGAGTGCACGGTTTAAGAACGACCTTCAAGGCGAGGCCCGCCAAATAACGGCTGAAGAGGTGTAGTGGTGTTCAAGGATTTATTTCAGAAAAAGAGAAAGTACGCAACCCTTCCTCCCGACCGCAGCGCCGCAAACGGAAGCTCGGAGGCGCAGCAGCGTCCAAAACGGGAGATTCCCGAAGGACTCATGAATAAATGCAGCAAGTGCGGTGCGATCCAGTACAGCAAAGAGCTGGAGAAAAATTTGAAAGTCTGCCCGTCTTGCGGACATCATATGCGATTGAACGCCATGGAACGCATTGCGATGACGCTGGATGAAGGAAGCTTCGTAGAACGCGACGACGATGTCGTTTCGATCGATCCGCTGCAATTTCCGGGTTACGCCGGGAAGTTGGAAGAGCAGAAGCTAAGATCCGGTTTGAAAGAAGCCGTCGTAACGGGTGAAGGTGCCATTAACGGCCAGCCCGTTGCAGTCGCGGTCATGAGCTTTGATTTCTTTAGCGGAAGCATGGGGTCGGCCGTCGGTGAGAAGATCACCCGGATTATCGAGCATGCAGGCGCATACGATTTGCCGCTGATCATTTTCTCGACTTCCGGCGGCGCCCGGATGCAGGAAAGTATTCTCAGCCTAATGCAGATGGCTAAAACAAGTGCTGCACTGGGGCAATTTTCGGAAAAAGGCGGCCTCTTCTTGTCGGTCATTACCGATCCGACGATGGGCGGAGTGTCAGCCAGTTTCGCTATGCTCGGCGATATCATTATTGCGGAACCGGTCGCCACGTTCGGATTTGCAGGTCGGATTGTAATTGAGCAAACGATTCGTCAGAAGCTGCCGGAAGATTTCCAGACGGCGGAGTTCAACATGGCGCACGGACAGCTCGATATGGTTGTGCACCGCAAGGAAATGAAGACAACGCTGGGCAAACTGATCGGCATGCACAGTACAAAGGAGGAGCTCTAGGCGGATGGCAGGAGAATTGGCATTTGAGCAGCCTCTTGTAGAGCTGCGCAAGAAGATCGACGAGCTCAAGCAGTTCGGACAGGAAAAAGGCATCGATTTTAGCGACGAAATTGCTCGGCTGGAGGAGCGCCACGCGCAGCTTCAGCATGAAATTTATACAAATGTAACGCCGGCGCAGAAAATGCACCTAGCACGTCATCATCAGCGTCCAACGACGCTTGATCTGATTCCGTTCGTATTCACGGATTTCGTGGAACTGCATGGGGATCGGATGTTTGGCGACGATTTGGCGATTGTAGGCGGCTTGGCTCGACTGAACGGGACGCCTGTAACGGTGATCGGCCATCAGCGCGGCAAAGATACGAAGGATAATATTGCGCGTTTCTTCGGAAGCCCGCACCCGGAAGGATTCCGCAAGGCACTCCGGCTGATGCAGCAGGCCGAGAAATTCGGACGTCCGATTGTCACTTTCATCGATACGAAAGGTGCTTATCCCGGCAATACGGCCGAGGAGCGCGGACAATCCGAAGCGATTGCTCGCAACTTGCGTGATATGGCGATGTTAAAAGTTCCGGTGATCTGCGTCGTCATCGGCGAAGGCGGTAGCGGCGGAGCGCTGGCGCTTGGCGTAGGCAACCGTGTATTGATGCTGGAAAACGCCATCTATGCCGCGATTTCTCCAAACGGTGCCGCGTCGATTCTGTGGAAAGACGCTTCGAAAGCGGATCAGGCAGCGGAAGCGATGAAAATCACCGCGTCTGACTTGCTTGAGATGAACGTCATCGAAGATATCGTACCGGAACCAAAAGGCGGAGCGCATCGCGATTACGAAGAAACGGGTCTTGCGATCAAGGACGCGTTGACGCGTCACTTGGGCGAGTTATCTGCTTTGGATGCGCAAGGACTGATTACGGATCGGTATGAGAAATTCCGCAAGATCGGGCAATACGCTTCGGATCAGACTTTACCGAATTCCTAAGCAGTTTTTACTTTAAAAACCTATACAAATTCGCGATTTTAGTGTAGATTTAATTGTTGGTGAGGATTTTATAACCTTCCGAAAACCGACTTCTAGACGCGTATTACGGAGAGGTCGGCGCACCACGAAACCGATCTCTTTTTTGTTCGGAAAGTGGAAGGATGGGCATGAATTCCCGTTTCAGAAACAAGCAAGAAAACAGAGAGAGTCCCCGAGAGGGGAACAAACAGAGATCGACAGAGATCAAAAAACGGAGGAACCCAAATGCGTAAAACAAAAATCGTATGTACGATCGGACCGGCGAGCGAATCGCTCGAAAACACGAAAAAGCTGATCATGGCGGGCATGAACGTCGCTCGAATGAACTTCTCCCACGGTGACTTCGAAGAGCACGGCAACCGCATTAAAAATATCCGCCAAGCATGCCAAGAGCTCGGTAAGAGCGTTGCGCTGCTGCTCGATACCAAAGGCCCGGAAATCCGCACAGGTAAAATCGCGGTCGAGCCTCTGGATCTGGTAGAAGGCGAAAACATCACGCTGACGACGGAAGAAATCGCCGGCGATAAAAACCGTTTGTCCGTTTCCTACGCTGACCTGCCAAAAGACGTATCGGTTGGCTCTACAATCCTGATCGACGACGGCCTGATCGGGCTGACTGTTACCAAGGTTGAAGGCACTGAGATCGATTGCAGCATCGTCAACGGCGGACAAATCAAAAGCCGCAAAGGCGTAAACGTACCGGGCGTCAGCATCTCGCTTCCGGGCATCACCGAGAAGGATACGAACGATATCGTTTTCGGTATCGAACAAGGCGTAGACTTCATTGCAGCTTCGTTCGTACGTAAAGCTAGCGATGTACTGGAAATTCGCGAACTGCTGAAAAAGCACAACGCGGAGCATATCCAAATCATCTCCAAGATCGAAAACCAAGAAGGCGTCGACAACCTGGATGAAATCCTGGAAGTATCCGACGGCCTGATGGTTGCTCGTGGCGACCTTGGCGTGGAAATCCCTGCTGAAGATGTACCGATCGTGCAAAAGCAAATGATCGAGAAATGTAACCGTGCCGGCAAACCGGTTATCACGGCTACGCAAATGCTCGATTCGATGCAGCGCAACCCTCGTCCAACTCGCGCCGAAGCGAGTGACGTAGCCAACGCGATCCTCGACGGTACAGACGCAATCATGCTGTCCGGCGAAACGGCTGCGGGTAAATACCCTGTTGAATCGGTACAAACGATGTCTCGCATCGCCGAAAAAGCAGAATCCACAATCAACAACCGTGAGATCCTGAAAAAGCAAAGCGAAGCCCAACAAAAATCCGTTACCGAGTCGATCAGCCAATCTGTGGCTCACGCAGCATGGAACCTGGACGTTAAAGCGATCGTCACTTCGACGCAATCCGGCACAACAGCGCGTATGATCTCCAAATACCGCCCAGTCGCTCCGGTTATCGCAGTAACGACTCAAGAACAAACCCTTCGTCGCTTGGCTCTCGCATGGGGCGTTATCCCGGTCAAAGGCGAAGTTGCCGAAACGACTGACGAACTGTTCGAAAGCGCACTGCGCGGCGCGAAAAACTCCGGCATCGTTCAAGACGGCGACCTGGTTGTCATCACAGCCGGCGTCCCACTCGGCCGTTCCGGTTCGACGAACCTCATCAAAGTCGATCAAATCCACTAAGATTTGATTAGCCAATCATAGATTCATTGTTTTGAGAAGCCGCCGTTCTAAACGGCGGCTTTTTTTGTTTATATTTTGCAGTTTTATCTTGCTGTTTTTTCTTTCATCCCCCTTAACTCCAATGACGAAGTGCCTGGCGGAGGAAGAAATTCAGTGAAAGGCGCCTTTGAACTCGAAAAATGGATGCCGGAATTTATTCCGGCATCCATTTTTCGAGTGAGACAGCGACTTGAACGAATTTCTTCCGCAGCCCCACGCACCCCCGGTTGGAAATCCCCCCTATATTTCGTATACAATATAGATAGGCTTAAGGACGCATGATAAACGAACGAAGCGTTCTGTTTGACCAAACAAGGAGTGGGGAATGATGGGGAGTTTTGAAGGAAAACCTGCCGAAGGGCAGGGAGGCTGGTTCCGTACGGGCCTTAAAGTGCGCTACCAAGAAACCGATAAAATGGCCGTGGTCTATCACGCCAATTATTTGAACTGGTTCGAGATCGCGCGAACGGAAATGATTCGGGCGATCGGGTTATCGTATCGGGAGATTGAGGAGCAAGGGGTATATTTGCCTGTGCTTGAGGCCCATGCTCGCTTCGTCAGCCCGGCACGTTATGATGACCGCATCTGGATCTATGCGCGGATCAGCGGATTTTCTCCGCTGCGTCTGGAGTACGAATACGAGATTCGTCGCTGCGACAATGAGTCGGATTGGAGTACGGAATCCGTCGAACTTGCTCAAGGCGAAGAGCGGGCGGGAACATTGCTGAATACCGGAAGAACCGAACACATTTGGCTCAGCGCCGATTGGAAGCCGATTCGTCTGCACAAGACCGCGCCGGAATTGTACAAACGTATCGAAAACTGGGTTTCTGCCGGATCGACGACATAAGGAGGATACACGTATGAAAAATAGGATGGCCATTTTATTTATTCTCGGCGTCGTGATCGAAGCGGCGGCGTTTGCTTGGTTAATCGAATACTTCGGTTTTTTCAAAACGCTGGTATTGGCGCTTGCGACAACCGTAATCGGTATCGCCATGGTGCAATTCGAAGGACGAAAAGCCATGAACGATCTCAAACTGCTCGCGGAGAGCGGACAGCCGCCCGGCCGAAAATTAGTAGACGGCGTCTGCATCATGGCCGGCGGGGCATTCCTGATTGCTCCCGGTTTCATTACCGATCTGATCGGCATCACGATGGTCTTTCCGTTGACGCGTCCGTTGTACCATCGCGCCACCATGCGTTGGATCGAGAAACGGATGAAAAACGACAATATTACCTTCTATCGCCGCTAATTCATTGATTTATTCAATCTGCCGTCCGCCTCCAGCGGACGGTTTTTGACTATTTAGCAAACTTGCAAACGCTTGCTCACTCCTGTAACATAGATCATTGTAAGGGGTTTCAAATTATGTTTATGACCCCGATAAAACAATCTCGGGTATAAGCGCTTGATTTAAAAGGGTTTATCCCTGTGATCGAGGGAATTTTGCCCACGCTTTACCCACATCAATCAAATGAGTCCATCAAGGCATCAAGTTTTTCCACGGCTGCACGTTTCCTTGACTCTGTGACATGAAGGTAAACCCTTCTTGTTATAGAGTCGTTTTTGTGCCCTAGGAGTCTTTGAATCTCCAAAAGATCCACTCCAGCCTCCGCCATAAGGGTTGTGTAAGTATGCCGAAGCGAGTGAGGAGTTAACTCTTTTGAGAATCCCAATTCATTTAGCAATTCGTTCATCCACGCCAAAGCCGCAGCTTCTCGCAAGGGATAACCCGGGGTTTGTTTTATGTTGAAGAAAATAAAATCGCCCTCGTAAAACCACGGTAGGTTTTTGATTTTGTATTCTTTCCTCCAAAAAAGCTGTTCTTGAAAAACTGCAATGACTCGCGCGCTAACATCTACCTTGCGCCGGGAAGGTTTATTTTTCGGAGGACCTATCTCGTATTCTTCAATCCCTTTTTTGACGTGAAGCGTTTTGGTTATTGAAATGCGCTTATTCGTCATATCCACGTCCGATATTTTGAGTGCAAGTATTTCACCTATTCTCAAACCGGCATATGCCAAAACGAAAAAGAGTCGTCCGAATTGAAGGTCCTTGGCTTTGCCGGCATTCAGGAAAAGTTTTAATTCCTCTTTTTCGAAATACTTCGGGATCTCTTCTTCTTTCTCCAATTCTTCAACGGTCAAATCCCGCTGTTTAGGAAGAGTCACCAACTCCGCTACGTTTTGTTTAATAATCCCCATGATCATCGCTTTTTTTAAAGTTAGCGAGACTACTGTCTGAAGATTGTTGATAGTACTTGCAGAAAACCCTCCGTCGCGAACGTCGTTTAAAGCTTTCTGATACATGTCGACCGTGAACTTTATAACCCTGCGACCACCAAAAAGTTTTTTCGCTCTTTTGATCGCGCTAATTCGCGTCAAATAAGTATTGCCTCTATTCGGCCCGGCCTTGTAGCTTTCAAACCAAATATCAATCATCTGCGACATTGTGATTTTAGATGGTTCGATATAATTATTGTCCAACAGCGAGGCCTCTATCCTTATGCCTTCGGCCTTAGCTTCTTCAAAAGTCTTGAATCCAGGAGTTTCTTTCTGCACTCGATCGCCCGTCTCAGGGTCCTCTATGCTGTATCTATAAGAATACCTCCCGTTCCTTTCCCGAATATTCGTCTTATCTTTTTTCGGCACTGCGCTCACCCCTTCTCAATCGAACGCTCCATCAGCAACCTAAACATCTTCACCTCCTCTTCAGGAAGAGACATAATCAATTCAATCGCCTTCAGTCTGTCGGCGTTTGTTTCGTTATGTATTCTGCTCATCAAATCTTTTTGATCCGCTTGGCTGAACAGAAGCTCATCTATTGTGACATCGAGCACGGCGGCGATACCTTCAACTTTTCCCATTCGAGGCTCGCTTCTCCCGCTTTCCCAATATCCTACCGTAACGCCACTGACGCCCATGCGATCGGCGAACTCTTCTTTACTGATGCCTTTCGCTTCTCTAAATCTTTTAATATTTTCTGCAAGCATTATCTTTTTCAATTATTTCAATTCCCTTCGTCCAGTTCGTTGATTTGATTTTATCATCAAGAATCTAAAATTTCCACACATTTTCTAACTTAAACTTAAAAAATTCGAAAATCGCGTTGACATTTAACTTTAAGTTAGGTTAATATGGGCTCAGAAAGGAGGGAACGCGATGAGAAAGCGTACAATCCGCGAATGGCTGGCTTATAAAGAGTTCAGCAAACAGCATGTTGCCAATCTTTTGGGTGTGCACGGCAGCACTTTCGATGCTTGGATGCGCCAACCGGACAAGATGAAGATCAGGCATGCTGTTAAATTGGCTGAGATTTTCGATTGCGATGTTGGAGATATCATTTTTTTTGAAGACAAACCTAACTTATTGTTAGGAATGGCGCAATGATCTAACAGAAGGAGGGAGGATATGGAGAACTCGTTGAAGGATCTGCCGGATGTCGTAACTTTCGAAGAAGCAATGGCGGCGTTGCGTCTCAGCCGTTCAACGCTTAACCGTCGGGTCAAATTCAAGCAAATCAAAAGCCGGAAGGACGGACATCTTCGTCGCTTCCGGCGGGAGTGGCTGATTGAATACGCAGAGAAGAATGGAGGTCTTGAAGAATGACTGAACAAAACAAAATCGCATTCGGCAGCACAGACAAAATCGAGGATATCGTAATCCAACTCCACCATTTCGGATTGGATGCAGATGTAACGCAGATGGTGATCGGGCAGTTTCGGCGCATGTACGGCTGGTCACGGGAAGTGATGACGCGGTTGGAATTGTTGGAAGCGCAGTATGTAACGCCGTTCCTTGTCAGTGACCCGGAGCTTCCGTCGAACCTGCTGGAAGCAATCGAGGCTGGAACTATGACGTATGCCGAGACCAAAGCGATTTCGTCAGGCGCATCACCTGAAATATTGGCAGATATCAGAAATGGACAAGCGGTTTTAACAGGAATTCGGGAGGGGATGAGCGAGCCTACAATCCAACCCTTCGATAGTGAGTGGGTTGCAGACATGGAGCGGATACGCAAAGAAATTGCTGAACAGGAGGAATCAGAATGAGCACAGTTCAAATCGCAAGCCGTAACATCACGGTCAAGGAACTTGATGGGCAGCGTGTGGTTACGCTGAAAGATATCGACGATTTGCACAACCGTACAGAAGGAACGGCGGGCCGGAACTTTAGAGAAAACAGGCACCGTTTCATCCCTGGCACCGACTATTACGACATCTCTCCAGAAAGGTTTCAATCCGACGAAATTCGTCGCTTTGGAATTTCGAGTCCTCGCGGCGGGATGGTGTTCACGGAGTCAGGATATCTGATGCTGGTCAAGTCTCTTATGGATGATCTGGCATGGGAAGTGCAGCGGCAACTGGTGAACAATTACTTCCGTCGGGCAGAAGCAGGGCGGGTCGGTGGGCATTACCTTCTCGAGGCGACAAAGAACCTGCTGAATCATCAGGAGATTATGGCCGAGCGCTTGGGTGATGTTGAGCGCCGATTAGACGAAGAAATCACGCTGACGAGCGGACAGCAGCGAACGCTTCAACAAGCGGTCGCGAAGCGGGTGTGCGGGATAGAGCCGGAAAAAGACGAACGAGGTCCGTTGTTCCGCCAACTCTATCGCGAAATCAAAGACCGCTGGCAGGTCGCCAGCTACAAGGACGTTCGGAAAATCGATTTGCAAGATGCGCTTGCTTATGTGGCTGCGTGGGTTCCGATCCGGAGAGAAGGCGCATGAAAGTCATCGACATCATCGGAGTAACGGACATGTTGGCACAACTCGTCGAACGAACAAAACAAAGCCACCCACAGACGTCCGAAAATATTGCCCGCCGCAATCAACACTACGCCAGACAAGCGGCGGCAGCGCGATCGGCACGCCGGCACCTGGACGCACTCAAAGTTCGCTGCGCAGGTCCGCTATGCGCTCGTCAGGTTGACGAAGTGAGGTTTCGAGCCGCAGGCGCTGATTTTTGTAGCCGGAACTGCATGGAAGGCTACTACAGCAGATTACACGGACAAAAATAAAAGGTCCCGCAGCAACGGGACCCATTACTAACAATTCACCGCAAGAATACCACGAAAGGGGCGAATGCGCAATGCAATTCCCTCTCAGACCGGTCCCGAAGCCGAGTTTCGGCCGCAATAAACCGAAGGCAAGAGACCGGGGCAAGATCACGAAGGACGTGTACGCAAAGGCATGGGCACGATCCGGCGGACGCTGCGAGTGCTGCGGCGAACCGTTCGGCTACGAGCGTCCGGCCGAGTGCGCGCACCTTGTACGGCGCTGGAAGCTGCCGGAGACGACGGCTGAGGACGTGGCGATGCTTTGCGGCCCGTCCGTCAATACTGGAACCTGTCACAACACCATCGATTACACGGCAGCCGGCCGAACGTGGGCGGAAGCATATAGAACGGAGCTTTATCTGCGGAAGGAGAACGAGCATGAATAAAGGCCATCTGGTGATCAATGAGCCGCCGCTGATGGTGCTGCCAGGACTCGCCAAGGCAATCGGATTGAACGAGGCGATTATCCTGCAACAACTTCACTGGTGGACGAGCAAAGAGACGAACGTGAGGGATGGCCGGAGTTGGGTCTACAACACCTATGACGACTGGGTGCAGCAGTTTCCTTTCTGGTCAAAGATCACGATTCGGCGAGCGATCGGTAATCTCGAAAATAACGGTCTGGTTATCTCAACTTCGAAGTACAACAAGATGCATATCGACAATACGAAATGGTACGCCGTCGATTACGAAGCGCTCGAACGTGTGAGCAGACCATGTGATCAAAACGAGCAGACGACGTGCTCAAAAAGAGCAGAGAGAAGTGATCAAATTGATCACGCCAATAACCATAGACTACCAGAGACTACTACAGAGAATAAAGAATATATGCACATCGAAGACTTGGAACAGATTCGAATCACGAAGGAAGAGTACGGAAAGTTACTTGAGTTCATGAAGGCGGAAGAGATCGTGAAAGACTACCTGTATAAATTCGCCGCATGGATCATTACTCAGACACCAGCGAAGCAAAAAAAGGCCAGCGCATACTTGTCCGTTCGGAATTGGTACAAGCGCGACAGCGAGGGGGAGCAGCGTGGACGGAATGGCACGGGGAATCGAGGACATTCTGCGTCGGGCAACAGTAGCTCGGAATTCGACTTCCTCCGAGAACAAGAGCGGCGCGACAGAGAAAAATTACGAGTGTCCGAAGTGCAAGGACCAGATGGGTTATTTTGAACGAACACCTGCTCCGGACGACGCATCGGAGTATTACCGCAAGCACGGAATTGAGACTTGGATCGATTGCGAATGCGTCGCTCGCCGTCGCGTCGCCCGTCTCATGGAAACCTCGAACATCACAAGCGAATTCCGTCAGAAAGGATTCAAGAACTTCACGACCGACGGGCGGCCGCCGATCGTCGCCGAGGCGAAGCGAGTCGCCATCCAGTACGCGAAGGACTATATTTCTAAGTTCCCTGCGCTCGAAGGGAAACGGCGTAGCGTCGCCCTGCTAGGACGCCCTGGCTGCGGCAAAACGCATTTGCTGATGGCCGTCGCGAATAATCTGATCGATTCCGGTGTCCAAGTGACCTATTTTCCGTGGGTCGAAGGCTTCAACGAATTGAAAGACGATTTCGATCGACTGGAAAGCCGCGTAACAGCGTTAAAACGCACGGAGGTTCTTTTTATCGACGACCTGTTTAAAGGCCGAGACAAGCCGACTTCGTGGCAAATCGAGCAGCTTTTCGGGATCGTTAACGCCCGGTATCTGGAAGGACGCCCGATGCTGATCAGCTCAGAGCGTTCGATCATCGAAATGTGCGGCTATGACGAAGCGATCGGCAGCCGGATCAACGAAATGTGCAGAGGATACAAGGTAACGCTGGAAGGCGGGCCGGAGCTGAATTATAGACTGATCGACTAAAGGGAGGAATTGATATGGAAGAAAGAAACGAACAAATCAAAGCGGCACTGAATTCGATTCACTCAGCAATTGTCTTTCATTCAAGAGATCGGGCGTCAAACAAGAGGGATGCTTGGATTTACGGAGTCATGGCCGGTTGGGACGAAGAAAGCATCGAAGAAATCAAAGAAGACTTCGGTTGGGGAGAGGATGACGTTAAGCGAATGAATTCGATGCGTCAGGCTGTGCGGGAAGTGATCGGCATATGATCGATGACTACGACCTGATCGACCAAGACTTCGAAGAATTCCTGCGCCGCGGCCGGGAAGAATACGAGCTGGGCGAATACGAAAGGGAAGAATAATGCTCCAGTGCGCAGGTTGCGACTGGACAGGTAAAGCAGCAAAGACGCTCAAGGCGACCAAACGATTACCAGAGCGTACGGTATGCCCGGACTGTGGCGATGGACGGATCGGTCCGCTTCCGAAGACTGCGGAAATCGGACGCTGCACCGGCTGCGGTGGATCATCATTCCGATTGTTTTATCGAAATCACGAAATGATCCGCGGATGCAACGGATGCCGCGCTGAATTGAACCTGCATACGATGGAAATCACGGAAGGGGAGAACAAAACATGAAAGCAATCGAAGCGAATAGAATCGCGAGCGAGCTCATCAACGCCTACAACGACATGGACGAGCAAAGCCCCGAATTCGAAATTGTAAAGGCGCGTATTCAAGCGGCGGTAAAGCTGGGGAAGTACGAAATTAACGTAAATACAGCCCATTACGGACCGGAAGAATACGTATCGATGGGAAACACGATGCTGGAGCTCCGCGACGAAGGCTACTCCGTCAGGGTCAAAAACGGCATGCTGTGCATCGGGTGGTCGAGATTTGAGATAGCTCCAAGCGGCAAAGAGAGCGTTCGATGAAACAAATCACCACGGCCATGTGCGAAGCGGCAGAAGGCACATACTTCTACCGCCGAATCAAAGACGCGATCCACGCCGCGCAGATGGACAACCAAGGCCACGTTGTGATCGAAGTGCAAAGCGGATACAACCCCGGCACATTCCGTCTGCTTCTTCAAGGCAAAGGCTTCCACGTTGAACAGTGGGAAGGCACGGAGGCCAGCCCAGAGCCGAGGCTGTATATCGGATGGTAGTCGATTAGAGAATCGGAGGGGACGAACCCATGAAAGAATACACAAAGGTAAACGCCCGTCTGCTTGGAGCGAATAAGGAGCGGGAAAAGAAGATCGCCAAACTGCGCCGGCAACACGCCGCGGCGGCGAAACGGGCGGAAAAGGCGTCGGAGGCGCGCCGGTTGCTGCCGATCGGATCGACGCGGGCGCGGGTAACGACAGCGAATGCGCGCTGGGCATCGGCGGCCGGCGAGCGGGACCGCATCAAGGACGAATTGGCGGCGCTGGGGGTCAAGGTATGAGCGGAATGCAGCAGGAGCTGCTGCGGGCGCGCGTCGAGGTTGAACCGGTAATCGTGGCCTGCGAAGAACTCAACTTCGTCTGGCATCCGGAAAAAGTTCGTCAATTCCGGGAATTGTGGGCGGCCGGCGAGGACATTCGAGAAATTGCCAAGCGATTGCATCGTAAGCCGGAAGAAGTGGCGATTCTGGTCATGGATCAGGCCCGATCGAGCAAAATCAAAAAGCGGCCGACCGGGATATTTGGGATATGAGCGAAGAAATCCCGATCTGCAAACACTGTGCCGCAGAAATGATCGCAGAGACGCCAGCACGCTTTGTCTGCCCTGACGGGCATTACCGGGTCGTCAAAAAACGTCGCGGCGGGCGATTCGATGGACATTTTTACCAGGATGTAGAAGACGGCGAAGTAGTATTCGCCATCATGGAAGACACAGAAGGCGACATCTACTTTTACGAGTATCCAGATCCACTCTTGAACGAGCGAATCACGCCACGCGCGGAGTTTGACAGGAGGTATAAACGCGATGACTGAAGCAACAGGATGCCCCGAATGCGGAGTAGACATGCAACAAAACGGAGACTGCTACACCTGCCCAGCCTGCGGGCATAAGGGGGAGCAGGGGGCGATAGTGATTGAGGATGCGGCGGAGCAACTGACTTTATTTTGAGCGGAGGGGAAACAATGCCATATGAACGATTTGCTGTAAAAGGGGATTTCGTAAGGCTGAAAGAAGTGGTTGGAGAATTGCCGAAAGGGGAAGTGGTTGAAGTCGATCGTTTCTCCGCTTTAGGTGATGTTCTTATCTGGAAGTACAAGATTCCACCTCGGTATTACGAAGTCATGACGACGGAAGAAATCGAGGATTATCTAGGCGTTTGGCGACAATGACCGCCTATGTCGTAACCCAAACCGGATACACCGCCACACTCAACCTAGCAAAGCGTATGGGTACACCGGGGGCGCAGGATTGGGCAGAACGTAAACGCCCCGGTACGCCGATTGAGCAGCCGCAGGAACGATGGATCGCTGATGGTTGGGTAGAGCCTGCACCGCATCCGGCGGAACCGGTTGGGCAACTGACACTATTTTAAGAGGAGCGGATAAACGATGGCAAAAATGATCGGACTGTTTTTGGATGGAGATTTGATTATCGAATACCCGAATGAACCAGAAGCTTTCTTGGAAGTTGCAAACGATTTGAAAGAGCAAATTGAAGAAACGGGATTGATGTTCGAAGTTCGTTTCTACGAGGAGATTGACGGGCCTATTACGGTAACAAGACTGAAATGACCGGCCGCGCCCTCATGGTAGCCCCAGCCGTCCTCATCCTGCTGATCCTCGCTTATCTGGCAGGCCGGGCGGCTTGGGAGGGGCTGACGGCGATCTGGGGATGGATATTTTAAATCAAAGGAGAGATTGAATATGAGAATGGACGTATACCGCCAGAAATGTATGGGTTGCGAGAATGATTTTTACGAAAGTGAACACGATGAACTGGATACTTGCCCAACCTGCAAACAAAGCCTCGTTGATCTGTCGCCGGCTTTGCAATCTGAACATCAAGTCGAAATCGCTGTTGATCCGATTACTGGAAAAATTACTGTCAGTTAACTCGCGCGACGAACCTTAAATCAAAGGAGACGATGCGTTATGGAAAACCTTGAAGGCATGGACAAAAAATACCTCGTATTGAAACGCGAAGACATTCGGAATCACTTGATCCATGAGCGTCAAATGCAAATCGCTGAAGCTGCGGAACTGATTGAGCAATGGCGCGCCGGAGAAGGCAAAACGCCAAATACGTATCTGGTCATCAACACCGACGAGCCGTACGCGTCCGAGATTGTGGAAATTCTCAAGCGTCACGGGCATTGGGGATAAACCAAACCGCCCGGCTTCGGTCGGGCAAAGGAGGTATCGACATGTGGGGAGACGCAGTAAAAACGGCATTTATCGCCGGACTTGTTTTCACAGCAGCGATTTTTATCGGGATTGGCGTATTTATCGGCTGGCTGATCTGGGGATAAGGAGGGATAGCGTGAAGGAATCGGATCTTTACCCGCCGCTGAAGCTGCACCTTGAACGGAAAGGATACACGGTATACCCGGAGATCGAAATTTATGCCGGTCGCCCGCGGGCGGACATCGTAGCCGTTAAAGATGAACGGCTACTGATCGTCGAGATGAAGACTAGCTTCGGACTGGCGGTGATGGAGCAGGCAGACCACTGGGCGAGCGGCGGGTACGCGCATCAGACCTACATCGCGGTACCGTGGCGGGAGCGCTGGCAGGTGCCGATGATCGCGCAGCGTGCGCTCAAACCCGTGGGGATCGGTGTACTTCAAGTAGACGTGCGGCCGAACCCGAACGACATCAATGATCTGGAAGAAAGATATGACTGGCTCGGTGGACTGCGTGCCGAGAAAATGCGCGAAGACACGAGAAGAGCCCACCAATTTTACGAGGAACGCCGTGTTCGTGTTTGTTTGGATGCAGAGGACAAACCGGAAGCAAAGCTCGCACGACGCATTCTGGACGTGCTGACGCCTTACCATCTGAACGGACCGGATGCTGGCGGGAAGGCAGGTGGGCACATATCGGCGTATCGTGTGACGATGCTGCGAATCCGCGAGTACTTGGAGCAACGGACCGATTGGGTGACGGCGAAAGAGATCGAGGCGAACGTCGAAACTCATTTCCGGGCGGCGGACAATTCGGCTAGCATCAAGCAGGCACTGCTCGCTTGGGAAACCGAATGGTGCGAGTCCTGCAAGATCAAGAATCGGCTACACTTTCGAATTAAGCAGCAGAACGTATTTTAGCCCTACGAGGCATATAAGGAGGAACGGTATGCTTATCACATATCAGGATGGACGTATTCCTGAGCCAATTAACTCATTTTCTGATGCACCTGGCTTTGGATCAGGCAATGAGGTTGTTGTTCATTTTCCCGCAATGTCTAAAGGTCGTCCAGGGCGCATTGTACGCAAAGCTTTGGACAATTCTTGGTTAGAAATTGAACTCCCTGAAAACACGAAGCGCTATTACTGGGATAAGGCGCGGCAAGAATACGGTAGACGGAAGAAAGCAATCCAGCCTTCGGGCACATAAGGAGCGTAGGACGATGAACTTGATCGACGCAGCGGAGCTTATGAAGAAGTATTCTGAGTGCCAGAATTGCGGAAATAAATACGTAGGGAATGGACAAGGCGGCATGCAGATCGAAGGCGACACATTTTATCGCTGGTGTAAATGCGGATGGTCGGTCAAAACGAATGAGTGCGGGGAGGAAACAGATCAATGAGTCCGAGGAAAAAGCGCGCTCGCGCTAGAGGAAGTTTTTTTGACGAAGCGTTAGAAAAGGAAAAAGAGATCGCCTTTAAAGAGACTCTGTGTAGGGAATACGGTTTTTGGGCGCTTGTGAAGGCGCTCTGGAATAATATTATTCGCTCATTGAAAAGAAAGGGGTTGGGGGCATGAGCCAAGAGAGAACAGAGCCGTACTTTTTAGAATTTGATGAAGCTGAACAATTATTTCTGAAATTCTTCGTAGAAAACTCGACCCATACACTCACGGTTCGGGGGCAGCAGGAAGCGCTCGCCGATCTCTTAACGGCACGGCGGGAAATCGACCGCCTGAACGCCGTGAACGCGGAACTGGAAAAAGCTACGTTGGCACACATGGATTATATCCGCGTGATCGAACCGGCTAAAGAGGCGTGGAAAAAAAGGGCGAAAGTATATCGACATGAAATGTATGAAGGAAAGAGCAAATCTCGCTACGAGATTGACTGTTTGATGTCGAAGGTTCAGGAGCTGGATCGTGAAGTCGAGCGGCTGCGGGCGGGCATAACGGCAGCAATCGAAAAAGCAGATTGGGCAGAATCTGACGATAACGAGTTTCCGAGGTTAGGATATTTAGAGGTCAAAGATATCCTCCGGGCAGCCCTGAAAGGAGCGGAATAAACATGGCTACGAACTTTGAAAACTTTGCACTGCTTTGCGACAAGGACGGAAACGTCCGCATTTGCAAGATCAAGCGTGTCGGCCCGAGCAAATTCCCGGTCGTGCAAGAGTCGGGGCCGGACGTCACCTATCAAGCCCTGCACTGCGTAAGCGAGCACATGCAGGCGCTGTACAACCAAGAGCGCGCAGCCGGGGAGGACATCAAAGAGCTGACGTTACAGGCCGAGGACGGCAGTCGGTTGGTGTGGTATCCACCGACAGAGAGAGGAGTGGAATAAACCATGATCTGGCTAGGAATCGGAATTGTGGTCGGGGCGGCGTTGTTCGCCCTGATCTGGAAACTGAGCGCGCCGAAGAAATGGCAGAAGGCGAACCCTTCGATTTTGGACGAGCTTTCCACACACAAGAGAATCAAGCCGCTTGGACGGCCTTTGAGAAAAAAATATCCGGTCATCGTAGACGAAATGCACAAATACTCAGACAAGGTGACCGCAAGACACACGCCAAACAACGGTGGTTATACCCGAGACGACGAAGTCACCTATACGGCAGCGGCTTCCCAAGCTACAGATTCTAACCCGAGCGGAGGTGGTCCTGATGAATAAACAATCAGCAGCCGCATTCCGTGAACGCGTGCGGGAGATCGAAGCTAGAGCCGCTGGCAACGCGCATGTCACGTTCTGGACGCCCGAACAAATCGAATCGCACCTGGTGGCGATCGGCCCCGATAAGAACTGGGACAAATTCCACAAGCCGCGCCGAGACCTCGCTATCACAGCTCAAAGACAAAAGCTCAACGGACAATACTATAAACAGGGGGAGTCGTGGTAAACAATGACAGGGATCGAACGCCTGAGCAAATACAGAGAACACCTCGCCCGTATCCGGGTACTCTCGACGTATAGCGTCGGCAGCGGAATCACCCTATCCCGGATCAGTGAGACTGACGAACTGAAGCAGCTCCACGAACGCCTGCGCCCGCAGCGAACCTATATGTACCTCTCTCAACGCGAGCAAGAGTTGGAAGCTGTGGCGCATGCGAAGCTCGGCCGTTACCCAGCCGGAACACGAGCCCAACTGCGAGAAGTGACCAAAGCCCTGACGGAAGCGATCGAAGAGGGCGGCGACGAAGAAGAGATCAAACACTTGGAGAGTCTGCGGTGTGCGGTGAAACGAGTGTCCAAAGCCCGCGAGGGAGAAATAAGGGAAGTGGACAAGGTCATCAATAACCTGGCCGAGCTCCAAGACCTGCAAGCCGAAGTGAATCGACTGGATATGATTCTTTCTCAACTCGAAACGTATGCGCCGCAAGCCGTCAAACTTCTGCGTATTCATTACATCGAAGGCAAGACACCGGATGAGTCAGCCGAGGCGCTGGGGATCGTACGTCAGACTTTCTATACTTGGCGCAAAGAGGCGGTTCAAGCGTTCAACAATCTGGCTGTTTGATCCATGCGACAAACGCGCGACAAATCAGTTACAGCATAACGACAAACGCGTGACACAAACACCAGTTCGGCCGTGCTAAACTGGTAATGTGCCGATGGGTGGCGTAAGAGAAACGTTATGGGTCAGGGGTAGCTACCTGTTCGATCCAGGTGCCCGAGGCGAGTGCCTGTAACTGCTCGTCAATGCACGGGAGAATGGCCCGTGTTCCATCGGATTCATAGGCGATACGCTGACTACGTCCACACCCGTTCGTGCGGCGTATCGCTTCAACTTCATTCACCCATACCTTTTTATCGAGTCGCCTAACCGGGCGGCTCTTTTTATTGTGCTGAGAGGAGCTGACGCATGAAACCGTGGGCAAAGAAATTCTACAAGTCCAAAGCCTGGGAGAAATGCCGAGCCGCGTACATCATCAAGGTCCACGGATTCTGCGAACGCTGCGATAAGCCAGGGAAGATCGTCCACCATAAGACATGGCTGACTCCTCAGAATATCAACGATCCGAATGTGACCCTCAATCACAACAACCTCGAATTCGTATGCCAAGACTGCCACAACGAGGAGCATCACGGCGGAGAAACGGCGGCGAGCGGCCTGATATTCGATGAAAACGGCGATTTAATCGCTAAATAATTTAAAATTTCTCAGAAAATTCTCCGAGATTCCCGAAGAACCCCCCCGGTTCCCCAAAAATTTTCAGCCAGCGGGGGACCGGCAGGGGGAGTTTCGTAAACCCCGGAACGATTTTCGCGTGACCCCCCTCCCCCTGGGCGCGCCAGAAAGGAGCGAATTTATGTCGAAGTCGGAAGAGTTGACCAAAGAAGCAAGGATTAAGAAGGAGTTCAACCGACTTCGGCGGCTCCTGAAGGAGATCCCGGACGAGCAGTTGAAAATGGTGACCGGACTCGTTCATCGCGTCGCTTTCATGGCTGTCCTTTTGGAAGATATGGAATCGGACATCAATGAGTACGGCGTGACCGAGTTTTTTTCGCAGACGAAGGATATCGAGTATGAACGACAGCGCCCGATCGCCGGTTTGTACAACACGACGGTCAAGAACTATACGACGGCCTGCAAACAGTTGGCCGACCTGCTGCCGGATGCACCGAAGCCAGGCGCCGGCGACTCCGATCCGCTGATTGCCTTCCTGAAAGCAGGCGCTCGCAAATGAACTATATCCTCGAATACTGGAACAAGATCGAGTCCGGCGAGGTCGTCGCGTGCCGTCGGCTGAAGCAGCAGTATCAGAAACTGGTGGATGAGCTGCGGCAGCCGCGAGACCCGTGGATCTTCGACGAAGGGTTGGCGTCGCGCCCGATCGATTTTATCGAGAACTTTTGTAAACACTCGAAAGGGAAGTGGATGGGGCGGCCGGTTACATTGGAGCTATTCCAGAAAGCTAAGCTACAGGCGGTGTATGGGTTCGTTCACAAGGATACACTTTTCCGCCGCTGCCGCGAAGTTTTCACGCTCGTTGCCCGAAAGAATGGGAAGAGTACGGAGAAAGCGGCCACTGGCGAATACATGCTGGTCGGCGACGGCGAGGGCGGCGCGGAAGTGTACAGCGTAGCGACGAAGAAAGATCAAGCACGGATCGTGTTCAGCGAGGCGGTCAACATGACGAGCCAATCGCCGGACCTGAGTCGGCATATCAAGAAGCGAAAGACGGACCTGTACTTCCCGGTCACGTTTTCCAAGTTCGAACCGCTGGCGTCCGACTCGAACAGTTTGGACGGTCTGAACGTACACAACGCGATCATGGACGAGCTGCACGCCATCAAGGACCGGAACCTGTACGACGTCATCAAGCAAGCTATGTCGGCGCGAGAGCAGCCGCTGCTCGACATGATTACGACGGCCGGGTTCGTCCGGGAGTGTATTTTCGATTCGATCTACGATTACGCCTGCAAGGTATTGGACGGCGCTGATGGGTTCGAAGACGAACGCTTCCTATCCTTCATCTACGAGCTGGACGATCGGAACGAATGGACCGATTACCGGATGTGGGAGAAGGCGAACCCCGGACTTGGCACCATCAAGTCGTACGAGGAATTGGCGGCGAACGTCGAGCGGGCGAAGAACGACCCGGATTTCCTACCGACTGTGTTGACAAAAGATTTCAACGTCCGAGACACGGTCGCCGGAACCTGGCTGACCTTCGATCAAGCGAACAACGAAGCGGTGTACGCGATGGAAGAGATCCAGAATACGTACGCGATCGGCGGCGCTGACCTTTCCAGCACGACTGACCTCACGGCGGCTACGGTGCTTATCATGAAACCGGGCGATCCGACGAAATACGTCCATCAAATGTATTTTCTTCCGGAAGACCTGATTGAGCAGCGGACGAAAGAGGACAAAATCCCGTATGACAAATGGCAGAAACGCGGATTGCTGCGAACCTGTCCAGGCAACAAAGTGGATTACTCATCCGTAACAGCCTGGTATCGGGAAATGATCGACGAACACAGCATTCACACGATGTACGTCGGATACGACCCCTGGAACTCGCAGTATTGGCTTCAGGAAATGCAGGACACCGGGTTCCAGATGGTCGTCGTCCGCCAGGGTGCGCAGACATTGAGCCAGCCGATGAAGGAAATGAAAGCGGATCTTGAAGCCAATCGAATCAACTACAATAACAATCCAATTTTAAAATGGTGCTTGACAAACACCTCGGTAAAAACGGATGAAAACGGGAATATCCGCCCGATTAAAGGCAAAAACCAGAGACAGCGCATAGACGGCGCTGTCTCTTTGCTTATCGCTTATACGGTGATGTTCCAGAACTATGCGGATTACCAAGCCATGATTTAAAGGGGGTGAGCAATCTGGGAATTTTCGATAAGTGGTTCGGCAGCGGATCAACGATCAGCAAAACATTTACGCAGTTTCGGATGATGCACGGGTACAGCCCGATTTTTACATCCTTCGGAAATAACGCCTATGAGAGCGACGTAGTGCGATCAACAATCCACGCTATCGCAAGTAATGCAGCCAAGCTTCGTCCGCGTCACGTTCGCCGAAAAGAAAACGGCGTATCGCTTCCGCGCAGCCAGCTTGAACGCCTGCTGTCCGTTCGACCGAACCCGCATATGAACGCCTACGACTTTTATTACAAAGTCGTGACCCAGCTTTACATGCGGAGCAACGCGTTTATTCTGATTCATTCGGACGGCATGAGAACGATCGGATTCTACCCGGTCGTTGCCCAGACGGTCGAGACACTGGAATACGATAATGAGCTTTACTTACGATTTGGGTTCAGCAGCGGCAAAACGATGACGGTTCATTATGACGAGGTTATTCATCTTCGGCGTTTCTTTAATGATTCCGATATTTTCGGATCACCAAACGAAAAGCCGTTGCTGCCGACCTTGGAATTGATCAACACAACCAATCAAGGAATCGGGAACGCAGTCAAATCCTCGGCCTATTTGCGCGGGCTGCTGAAATTTAGCGGGATGTTGAAGCCTGACGACCTCAAGAAAAGGCGAGACGCTTTTATATCGGATTACCTGGACGCCAGCAACAACGGCGGGATCGCGGCGACAGACTCCAATGCAGAGTACGTTCCGTTGACCAGTGATCCGAAGATGGTTGACGCCAGACAAATGGCAACGATCGAAACGAAGGTCTACAAATTCTTCAACGTAAACGAGGCGATCGTGACTTCGAAATATACAGAGAACGATTGGTCGGCTTTTTACGAATCCGTCCTTGAGCCGCTAGCCGTGCAAATGAGCCTCGAATTTACATCGAAGCTTTTCACGGACAACGAGCAATCGCATGGAAACGAAATCATGTTTGAAGCGAACCGACTACAGTACGCCAGTACGACGACGAAGATCAGCGTCATTAAAGAGTTGACCGACCGCGGCATGCTGAGCAAAAACGAAGGTCGGGAAATCTTCAACCTCAGTCCCGTGCCTGGCGGAGACGAGTACATCGTCTCGCTGAATTATGTCAAGGCGAATGAGCAGAGCCAATACCAGCTCGGCAACGACACGCCCGCGAATTCCGAGCCGGAGAACGGAGGGGAGGTGAACAACGATGACGATGAAGGTGATGAGCAGGCCGAAGATTGAGGACATCTTCCGGAAGGATCGAGACTACCGCTTCTTCCAAAACTTCGAGATCCGCGCCGCCGGCGAAGCGGAGGGCGAGGAAGGTCGGGAACTCTTCGTCGAAGGGTACGCGTGCCGCTTCAACGAGCCGACAGTCCTGTTCGAATACGACGGCGTTCAGTATAAGGAGCAAGTCGATGATCGAGCCTTTGCCGAAGCGGACATGAACGACGTGATCTTCAATTACAATCATGGCGGCAAAGTGATTTCGCGTACGCGGAATAAAACGCTGTCCCTATCGACTGACACGAGTGGTTTGTACGTTCGGGCAAAGCTCGACGGGACGGCAGAAGGGCGCGAACTGTACGAAGAGATCCGCGGCGGCTACATCGATCGCATGAGCTACGCCTACAGCGTCTCCGAAGCGGCGTACGACAGCGAGAATCATACCCGGACGATCCGGAAGATCAAGCGGCTGTACGACGTTTCGGCCGTGGACATCCCGGCTTACGACACAACGTCCATTTCGGCCCGCTCTTTTCAGGAGGCTGAGAAAGAAATCAAGAAACGCGCGGAGCTCCGCAAGCGGCTACTGCTGCAAACATATCTGTAGAAACCAAGGAGGAATTACGAGTGAAGAACAAAAGACAAGGTAGCTTGAAACTCGACCTGCAACTCTTTGCAGGTAATCGCACGGCGGAAATCGAGGAGCGCAAAGCGGAAATTCGCGCGCTGCTGGAGGGTGAGGACGAAGTTGACCTGGACGCCCTGCAGAAAGAACTGCGGGAGTTGGACGAAGATAAACAGAAGATTGAAAAGCGAAAGACGATCGCAGCAGGTATCGAAGCTGGCACAATAGAAGGTCGCTCGCGTGGTACGCTGCCGGCACCGGGCCAAGCGGAACCGGAGAAGCGCAAGCTTCCTTGGAACGAGGCCATCGCCGAGAAAGAATACCGTGACGCATGGGCAAAAGACATGATGAACGTCGCGCTCAAGCCCGAAGAACGCGAAATGTACGATCGCGTCAACGTCGAGTATCGCGATTTCACACACACGACGGAAAATACACAGGTGCTGATCCCGAAAACGGTAGCTGATGGCATCTGGCGCCGCGCTGAAGAAGCATATCCGCTTTGGGCCGATGTTCGGAAACTGCGAGTGACCGGAAACCTGACGATGACGAAGTCGAACGGCGCTTCGGCAAATGCGCGTTGGTACGACGAACCGACGAAGGTGGGGACTGATCCGTTGGGATTCGGCGTTCTGGATCTCACTGGCTGCGAGCTGGCGAAGGCGATCGAAGTCACCTGGAAGCTGCGGAAGATGGCTGTCGCGGACTTCGTCGATTATATCGAACGCGAAATTGCGGAGCGCATGGGCATCGCCCTTTCGGCTGCGGTTTATGCGGGTCGCGGAAAGCCGGGCGCCGGCGAAACATTCAAGCCGGAACCGCGCGGAATCAAAACCGTTCTGGAAGCAGAAGTGGGTACGCCGCAGATTGTTGAGTACGTCGCAGCCGATGGTCTGCTTTATACAAACCTCACCGGCGGCATGGCTGGCATCCACTCGTCGTACGCGAACGGCGCGGTGATCTACGCGAACAGTGCGACGATCTGGAACGTGCTGGCGAATCTCGTCGACAAGATGGGACGCCCGATGTTCGTTGCGGATGTAGCCGCTGGCGGAGTAGGCCGCATTTTCGGACTCACCATCAAAACGGATGCCACAATTCCGGCTGGCGAAATCCTGATCGGTAACCTGCAGGCGGGCTATCTGGCGAACATCAACGAAGACATTACGATGTATCGTGAGGAGCACGTCCGCGAACGCATCACGGATTACATGGGCTATGCGATCGTTGACGGCGATGTCGTGGACAGCAAAGCGTTCGTGATCATCCAAGTAGCTACCGGTGGAGCGTAATCAGGACTTAAAAATAATCGGAGGTGCGAAACATGAATAAGTACCCTGTGACGAAAGACTTCCGCGACAAGATCAGTGACCGGATCTTCCGTGTCGGATCAGTTTATTACACCGATAACGACGATCGACGCGATGAACTTGCGAAAGGCGGATACATCAGATCTGAGGCAGTGCCGCAGTCCGGCACGCCTCCTGTCAAAGCTGATGACGAACTTCCTGCGGGTGTCGAACATATCGGTGGCGGATATTACACGCTGCCGAACGGCGATAAGGTCCGCGGTAAAGAAGAAGCGATCGCCGCGGCCGAGGCCCTGAGAGGGGCTGACGACGAAGATGTTGCAAAGGGCAAAGCAAGCGCTTCGGATCAGTGATTCAACCGACGTTTTTGACGACGAAATTACAGATCTGATCGAAGCAGCGCGCGACGACCTCGCGTTGGCTGGCGTCGTCAGAGAAAAAGCGGACTCGGACACCGATTCGCTTATTCGGCGCGCCGTCATTACCTACGTGAAGGCTCATTTCGGGTGGGATAATCCGGACGCAGACCGACTACAGCTATCCTATGATTCGCTGAAGCGACACATGCTGCTTTCGTTCGAGTATGCGCCGAGGGAGGTGCCGGGCTATGCTCTTCCGGGATCAAATTTACCTCCTGAAGCCTGAACGCGTTCAGGACGATTATGGCGGTTGGGTCGATGGGCCAGAGGTCGCGCGGTCGGTGTTCGCCAACGAGAAGTCCGTGACGCAGTCCGAGTTCTACAACGCGGCCATTGCCGGATTTAAGCCGGAGATTTTGTTTGAAGTCCGGACGATCGAATATCAGGGCGAACCTACACTGCGCTTCCGTGAGGTTGATTACCGAGTGATTCGCACATACAGTCGAAATCGCGAGATTTCGGAGATTGTTTGTGAGAAAGTGGTCGGCGATAGTTGATGAAAGTGTCGATTTTTTCGCATAACGCCGATCCCTAAATTTAAAGAGGAGGTGCATCATGGCTCATAAAGTAATTCGCGACTTCACGGATTTGCAGGATGGCAATCATGTCTATCGAGCGGGAGACAAGTACCCGCGTTCCGGGCGGGGCAAAAAAGACCGCATCGAGGAATTGAGTGGTGCCGGAAACAAAATCGGAGAGCCGCTGATCGAAGAAGTTGAGGACGATGGCTGACGTACGAATTGATCGGCTGGCCGGCGCGGTCGTTGATGCCGTTCAGAGTTACACGGAATCGGTGTCTGCGGCGATCGCGGTCGAGGTCAAGGACACGGCGGACGCTGTCCTGAAAGAGGCTAAGCGCGATTCTCCGGTCCGGACCGGATCGTACAAGCGAGGTTGGGTCCGGCAGGCGCAACGTGCACCCGGCGTTGCCAAGTACACGATCTGGAACAAGAAGCATTACCGGCTTGTCCACCTACTCGAATTCGGTCACGCAAAGAAAGACGGCGGCCGTGTGCAGGGACGGCCGCATTTGGGTCCGGCTTACGCCCGGCACGGTGCGACGATGCCGGACCGGATCAAGACGATCATTCGAAACGGGGGCTGACCCGTGACGCAACAAGAATTGTATACGTTGCTGAAGGCTATCGGTTATCCGGTGGCCTTTTTTGCGTTTGATTCGCCGCCAGCACTGCCGTACCTGGTCTACCTCGACACGACATCGGAAGACTTTATGGCAGATAACCGGAATCACGTAGGCGTGACGAACTGGCAGGTGGAGCTGTACACGGCGATCGGCATGCAGACGGGCGAACGTTTGGCGGCCGAGCGTAAAGTTCAGGCGGCGCTCGGCGCTAGCGAGCTGCCGTACATGCGCAGCCGACAGCGACTGGACACGGAAAAAATGTACCAAACGCTCTACACCATTCAAACAATTTCAGGAGAGTGATTATAAATGGCTGAGAATAAAGTAACCTTCGGTCTTCAAGACCTGCATATCGCGCCGTGGACGGCAGCTTCGACATCGACGGCACCGGCGTACGAAACGCCGATCCCGGTTCCGGGCGCAGTTCGGTTCACTCCGACAACCGTCGGCGATACGACCAACTTCTACGCGGACAATCGGGCTTACTTCACGGTAACGACGAACAACGGGTACACTTTCGAAATCGAAATCGCCAAATTGCCGGACGCATTGGCTGCGGAACTGCTCGGCTGGGAAATCGACGAAAATGGTGCGCTGGTCGAAACGACGGACGGCATCGCGAAGCACTTCGCCCTGATGGCACAGGTGCAAGGAGACGCGCAGAACCGCCGCTTCGTTTACTACGATTGCCAGGTATCGCGCCCGGCAAAAGAACGCACGACCAAGACGGAGACGACGGACATCACGGGCGAAGTTCTGGCGGGCACGGCGTCGCCAGTTATCGTAGGCGGAAAATCATTCACGCGCGCCGAGCTCGAACGCACGGCAGCCAATGCCGCGGATTACGACGCGTTCTTCTCGGAAGTCTACATGCCGACGTTCAGCACGACTCCGGCGGGGGCGTAACCTATGGCGCGCACCGTACACCTCGGCGGCCGGACCTTTACTATCAAAGCCGGACCGCTTTCCCTTTTCCATTTCCACGAAGAATTCGGCAGCTCCATTATGGAAGATTACGCAAGAATGTTTGCGACATCACCGGAAGAAGCTGCTGAAAAGGACTTTTACGAACTTCTCGCTCAGTACGATTGGCCTTCCGTGCTGCGCTTGGCTTGGGCGTTTGAAAAAACAGCCAGCTCCGATCCGAATTTCCCGATCTGGGAAGCGTGGATCGCTGCTTTCGATTACATTGATATGGGCGATAACGAATTTCTTGTACAAGTCGGGGAGGAAGCAACGCGCGGTTTGTTTCGTACGCGAGATCAGGCACAAAAGCAAGAAGAACGCAAAGAATCCACCGAAAAGTAACTTCGAGACCGATCTGCTCGCCTTGGCGAAGCGGGTCGGTCTTTCTTTTGATGAATTGCGCGAATTCCGAATGGATCCCTTCTTCGATTACACGGCAATGTACCTCGGAATTGAGGATGATGCACCAAAAGAAATTACACAAGATCAATCGGACATTGACGCATTCTTTGGCGGCGGGAGGTGAATGTAAAAAGTGGCGGAGAGAATCCAAGGAATAAACGTTGTGATCGGGGCCGAGACAAAGGGGCTTGATGCGGCTTTATCGGACGTGAACAAAAAAAGTAAGAGCCTCGCGGCTGAGTTGAAAAACGTCGAAAAACTACTGAAGCTTGATCCAACCAACGCGGAACTGCTCGCGCAGAAGCAGCAAATCCTCACGGAAGCAATCAACAATACGAGCCAGAAGCTCGGCACGCTGCGAGCGGCGCAACAGCAGGTTCAGCAGCAATTTGACCGCGGTGATATCACGGTCGAGCAGTACCGGGCGTTCCAGCGGGAGATTCAGGGTACCGAGCAGGAGTTGCGCGGGCTGCAACAGCGCCTCGCAGACGTAAACCGGCAGGGGATTAAGGTTGAAATCAACGGTGAAACCCGGCAACTTGACGAGGCGCTGTCTCAGGCCGGGCAGAATGCTCGCAGCTTGCAGAACGAACTCAAGCAGGTCGATCGACTTTTGCAAGTTGACCCCGGAAATCTCGAATTGGCGGCGCAGAAGCAGGATTTGCTTACGCGGGCGATCGGCGAGACTGAAACCAAACTCGGCACGCTGCGAGCGGCGCAACAGCAAGTTCAGGACCAATTCAACCGCGGAGACATCAGCCCGGAACAGTATAGGCGTTTTCAACGCGAATTGATCAATACCGAACAGGAATTGGACGGGCTGCGGGGCGAATTGACGCGGCTGCAAAATCCGTTGGACGAGGCCGGAGACGGCGCAGCGTCGGCCGGAGATAAATTCAAAGAAGCGGGAAAGAAAATGATGGCCGTAGGTGCGGGGTTGACGGCTGGGGTCACTGCCCCGCTGACCGCAATGGCGTTGGCTGCGGGTAAAGCGGCGAAAGAAATGACAGATTCTTCGCACAAGATCGAAGCAGCGCTTGGTGTGACTGCAAAAGAAGCGGACAAGCTGGCGGGGAAAGGTCGAAGTGTCTGGGAAAAGGGTTTTGGTGAGGGGATAGGAGAGGTTACTGATTCTCTTATTGTCGTGAAACAGCGCATGCAAGACTTAAATGATGCGGATTTGGAAAAGGTAATCGAGAATGGTTATGTCATTCAAAAAGCCTTTGGTCCTGAGCTGGCAGAGTCCACCCGGACGCTCACGACACTGATGAAGGGCTTTAACATTGATGCTGAGTACGCCTCTGACATCATTACGAAAGGTTTCCAATCGGGCGCGGACTTCTCAGGCGAGTTTTTAGATACCCTGAATGAATATACGCCGCAATTTAAAGCGATGGGGTATTCGGCGGATGAATTCCTCAGCGTTCTGATTAAAGGAGCGGAAGAAGGCGCATTTAACCTTGACAAGGTCGGGGATGCGGTAAAGGAATTCAACATCCGCATTAAAGACGGTTCAAAATCGACAACCGACGCACTTGGAGCTTTATTCGCTCCGGACGACATCAATGAGTTTGGAGCCGCACTTGCGAAGAACGGAAAAAAATCTGCCGAGTATTTAGATTTGGTGAAAAAGGCTGGCAAAGAAGTTGCGGACGTCCTGACCGGCGACTTGCAAAAGGGTGGGGCCACGGCAGACAAAGCCTTCATCGAACTACGAAACACACTCTCTTCCGGTCAGACGATTCTTGATGGGATAGCTGACGGCAGCATTAAAGGAAAAGACGCCCTCGATGTCATTATCAAAGGGCTCAACGGCATCACCGATCCGACCTACAAAGCGCAACTCGGCGTCGCTGTGTTCGGTACGCAATGGGAAGATCTCGAAGCAGATGTTATCTCGGCTACACTCACTGGTATTAAGGGGCTTGATGGCATTCGCGGAGCGACGGCGCTCGCCGGGGAGGCTTTACAAAAGGACCTAGGCATGCGCTGGGAGTCACTTAAACGGAACGCCGAATCAGCGCTGATGCCGATCGGAAAAATCATGTTGGAAGTTGCGGAAACGTACATTCCGCCAGTTCTTTCCGGAGTAAAAGCCTTGGCCGATGGATTCAACAGCCTCTCTCCTTCTACCCAAAAAACATTGGTCGCGCTTGGCGGTGTCGCTGCTGCGATCGGACCATTGGTGCTGGCTGCTGGCGGCGCAGTCACTGCGTTCGGCTTTATGAGCACCGGATTCACGGCGTTAGGCTTAACGGTACCAACTTTCGGGGCGGCGCTTGCTGCGCTGACTGGTCCAATAGGTTTGACGGTTGCTGCGGTTGCTGGATTAACTGCTGGGGGCGTGGCGCTCTACAACCACATGCAGCAAGAATCAATACCGGCGATTGAACGTTTTAGTGATGTTGTTAGCGAAAGTACGCAAGCGGCCGTCGGCGCGTATATGGATCTTAATGACGAAGTGACTGTCCAGTTGAATCAACTTAGATGGTCCCATGATACGGTAACTCAAGAAATCGCAGACGGAATGACTTCCAAGTTTACGCAAATGGGCGATCAAATAATCGCCGGGATGCAAGAAGATCAAGCAAAACAACTGTCCGTATTGAATGAGTTCTATTCTTCATCTTCAGCCATTAGCAATAAGCAAGAACAAGATTCCTTGGTTAAATTAGGGGAGTTTTATGCACAAAGACAGACGAACGTAGAATCTGGTCAAAAGCGCATTTCTGAGATCTTCCAAAGAGCAGCTGAAGAGCGGCGAGGAATAACGGAATGGGAAAAGAAAGAAATTAATAAAATACAACAGGAAATGCTTGATAACGCCGTTCAATACCTTTCTGAGAATGAGCTCGAGCAAAAGGCCATTTTGGAAAGAATCAGGCTCAACTCGGAAAACCTCACAACTCGACAAGCGGCCGAAGCTATCAAGAACTCGGTAAAACAAAAAGATGAAACGATAAAAGCGGCTGAAGAGGAATACAACGAACGTATTAAAATTCTGATTCTACAGCGAGATGAAGCCGGCGGCCTCTCGGAGGAACAGTTCAAAAAGGTTGCTGAAGATGCGGAAAAGCAAAGAAAAGTCGCTGTAGAAAAAGCGGAAGAGATGCACCAGGGTGTTGTCGATGCTGCAAAAGCGCAAAACAAAGACTTGGCTAGGACGGTAGATGTAGGAACCGGAGAGATAAAGACAAAGTGGGAAGTTTTTAAAGGTGACATCGTCAAATCTTCTTACCAAATAGGCAAGGGCGCTACAGATGAAATACAAGCTGCCTTAAGGGACGGGAATTCCGGTGTTTTATCGGCCGCTGTATCCACGGGAGTGAATGTGGGAGAAGGGATAAAGAAAGGGTTAGATGCGTCGGAACCCAATCTTATGCAAAAGGCCAATAAGTTGGCCCTGAACTTAATCAAGACTGTGAACAAGGCTTTCGACATTCGGTCTCCTTCTCGCGTCATGGCCGAGACTGGCAAGCACGTAGCCTCCGGCTTGGAAAAAGGCATCAAAGATAACGCATCCAAACCAATTTCAGCCGCTAAGGACATGGCGGATAAAGCGGCCAAAGAAGCACAAAAAGCCGCCGACAAGCAGCAGAAAGCAGCGGACAAAGCGCAGCGCGAGCGCGAAAAAGCGGAGAAGGCAGCAACAAAGAAACAGAACGACGCTTTCAACGCGGATTACAACAGCGCAGCCTACGATTACAAAATGGGCAAGATCGACACGACGGAGTATATCGCAGCCTTGAAGAAGGTGCGCGACGGCAGCGCGAAGACAACCGCGCAAATCCAAAAGGTCAATCTCGCCATTGCTACGGCTACGAAGAATCAAGCGAAAGAGGTTGCGGCTGCGGCGAAGAAAGAATTTGACGGATCAATCGCATATATCGAAGCGAAAAAGCAAGCGAATCAGATTTCTACAGCTCAGGAACTGGCTTTGTACGAGAAGCTTCAGAGTAAATACAAAGTCGGTACCGACGAGCGGACGAAAATTGATAAGCAGGTCAATGCTCTACGGGCACAGGCGCGCAAAGCTGATTACGACAACTCGGTTGCGTGGATTAATAGGCAAAAAGAAGCGAACAACCTCTCTTTGACGCAGGAACTCGCGGCATATGAGCGTCTTCAAACTCGTTATAAAGCCGGTACTGCGGAGCGGATCTCCGCAGAAAAAGCAGCCGCGGCCGTGCGGCAGCAGATTAACACCGAGCTGACTGCGGCCAATCAGGAATTTTTGAATGGATCAAAGCAGATTAACGACCAGTTGATTGCCGAGGAAAAGCGTCTGAACGACGCATATCAGGCATCCGTCGACCAACGCACTGCCGCTATCACCGGATTTAAAGGCATTTTCGATTCGATCGCCGAGGAATCCGAAGTCGCCGGGGCAGATTTGTTGAAGAATCTACAAGACCAGGTCGATTACGTTGGGGAATGGGCATCGGATCTTCAGAAACTGACGATGCGCGGCGTAGACGGCGGACTACTGTCTTCCTTGCGGCAGCTCGGCCCAAACGCGGCGCCCGAAATCGCCGCCCTGGTCACGCTGACCGACGTCGAGCTTACGAAATACACAGAGCTTTGGCGAATGAAAAATGAGCAGGCCCGTACAATCGCCACGGACGAATTGAAAGGGTTGCGCGAGGATACGGATGCCCAAATCAAAGAGTTGCACACGAACGCCGAGAAAGAGCTTGATGGTCTGCGTACGACGTTTGAAGCGAAAGTAAAAGCGATTCGGTCCGGCACTACCGGCGAATTCAACGCCATGAAATCAACACTGCCGCAGATCGGGAAGCAGGCCATTCAAGGCCTGATTGACGGCATGGCATCGATGGAAGGTGGCGTAGCCGAAAAGGCTCGATCGATCGCCCAGAGCGCGGCTCAGGCGATGCGCAAGGCGCTGGATATCCATTCGCCTTCGCGAGAAACAAAATGGATCGGGCAAATGGTCGGCGCAGGACTGGCCGCAGGCATTGCCGGTTCCGTTCGGGACGTCGAAGCGCGAGCTGCGGACATGGCGGCACGCACTACAGCGGCCTTATCGCTCATTAATGGACCGTCCACCGCGGCGCAAACAGGCGCGGGTGACGCGGCGTCCGCAGGCATAACCGCCGCTGCCGCCGGGGGCGTGCAGATCAATTTCAATTTCCCGGGTCCGATCTCCGTAAGGAATGACCAGGACCTTGTTTATATTTCACGCAGCCTCGGCGATCAGGCGACTGCCGCGCTGCGGGCGAAAGGGTTGGTGTAATGATACCGGAAATGCAAACCGTCCAGGTCGTTGAGAGTCTGGGCGGGCGTACGCCGGCGTCGCTCGGTATGCTGACGCTTCGCGATTCGCAGCGCCCGGCCCTGCCGCCGACGGTGGATATGATGTACACGATCCCGCTCCGGCACGGCGCGTTTGATGCCGGGGCGACACTGGGACCGAAACCCCTGCCCCTTGAATGCGCGTTCGTCGTCAGGAACGCTTATGAGCTTCAGCAGCGCGTGTCGGAGCTAGCAACCTTCCTTGTAGACGATGTGGGACGCCCAAGGACATTGAGCTTGATTTATCGCAATCAGCCGGACCGGGAGTATATGGTACGGTATAGCGGGTCGCTGGAGGTCGGCAGGGATGTTCAGTTCGGCACTGTAACGATTCCGCTGATCGCTTTCGATCCATTCCCGCGAACGATCTGGGATTCGGATTCGATTACCGTAGATACTCCGATATCCGTAGACACACCGATTTCGGTGGATGCGAACTATGATTTTGAAGTCGATGGACCCGGGCTTTATGACATCGACAACTTCGGCAATCAGCGTGTTGAACCGGTGATCATAGTCACGGGAAGTTTCCAACGTTTGGTGTTAACGATGGGCGGAGTGACGACGATCTACAATTCTCCGATTTCGAATCAAACGCTGGTCATTGACCACGAACGCAAACGCATGACGATCGGCGATGCGAATGTGATTCGGAATAGCAACGGAGAGTTCGGGTCATTACCTGTCGGACCTTCGGCATTCCAGGTCGGCGGCATCGGAGTCGACGTGAACATAAAAGTTAGGTTTAAAGCCAAATACGCGGGGTGAACTATGGCAGAAATTGAATTGATTAAAGGGGCGGATAACGGGAATCCTCCGGACAGGTTGCCCGAAGCCTACCCAAAAGTAAATCGGAATTTTAAACGCCTGAATGACCGGATCGAGGGTCACATAAACGGCTCTGCTGCACACGCGGCTCAAAACATCGCTTATGACGGTGATGTATCCGATGCCGATGACGTTGCAGAGGCGTTGGACGAGTTGAAGAGAACGATGGATCAACTCATTGTCGACGGAGATAGCAGTCCGGAAGCCGCTGCCGCTCGGTATTCTTCGCCGTACAACAAAACGTACCCCACCTTAAAGGATCGCTTGGACGCTGCTGATAATCGAATCCTGAACTTTCCTCTGTTTATGATTTCGGATTACGCCAATATCCAAGCCGCCATCGACGTTTGTGCTGGTAAGGGCGGGGGCACGGTCCTTATTCCTGCAGGGATGTATACAGTGCCGCCGCTTGTACTTAAAACCGGAGTCACGTTGCAAGGATCAGGGATCGGAGTCACGGTATTAACGCTTTCAGCCGGATCGAATACTGCGTTTGTAACCGCGGCCACATCCACCAAGAACGTCACATTGACCGGTATTTCCTTCGACGCAAACAAAAGCGCCCAAACAGCATCGGCCGATGCCCTGAAATTAGTCGGGACTAACAATGTGATCGTGGACACCTGTCAGTTTTATAACGCCCTTGGTCATGGCGTATCGCTTGAAGCTTGCAATGGATTCACCATTCGATCCAGCCAGATTTACAGTAATGAATCGAATGGGCTCATCTACCGAGATACAAAATCCCTGCGCATCGCCGACAATCATATTTACAACAACAAACAGCGCGGGGTGAGCAGTTACGGAGAGACTGAGTTTGGTTCGGAAATGGTCACGATAGAACGAAATCGAATTCGCGCAAACACGCTGGATGGCATTCGTATCGAGTACACATCGACCAAAAAGTCTAATACCAGAGATGTAACCATCACGCAAAACAGAGTCGCCGACAACCTGTCACATGGGATTGTAGTACGCTCAGAAAGTTCTATGATTACCGAAAACCGCGTCACAGGAAACGGCTTGATCGAGTCTGAACAAGGCATTTGCGTGCAGGCCGCGGATACTACGGTGGCGGATAATTTAATTGCATACTCTTCCGGCGTGGGGATAGACCTCGGAAATGCAACTCGCGCAATCGTAGATGCTAATCGAGTTCTTTTTTGCGGTCTTTTGGGAATTGAAATAAATTCAACGCCCGAGGCGACCGTAACGAACAATATCGTATTGTACAACAATAGAATTAATTACAACATAACCATCACCGGGGGAATCATGATCCACCTCGGATCACCTTTTCCTGAGGTGGACGGGGAGTCATATTCGGTCATGGTGTCTGGAAATCGGGTCGGTAGCGGAACGTACCAGAAGTACGGAATTTACGTTTCTGGCGGCAGTTACGATGTCAGTATCGTCGGCAACCACTGCAAAGGAAGTGGTTCTTCTTCTGACATTTTCTCCGCCTCCTCATCAGTGTTAATCGAAAATAACATGACTAGCGTCTCGTCACAGAGTGGAGTTATTTTTGCATCGGCTTATGATTTGAGAATCCCTATCCATGCAAATATTTTTAAGGTTAACGGAACCACAACAATAAATACGATCAAGTTTGAGGGCAATGTAATGCCGGTGGGTAAGCGAATCGTTCTCATATTCCAGCAAATTATGCTTGTTAATGATAAATCTCAAGCTAACGGTAATGTCGATCTACAAGGCGCAGTCGCACTGCAAACAACAATAAACACCACTCTTGAATTGGTGAGTGACGGGACAAACTGGCTCGAAATGAGCCGGAATGTAAAGTGAGGGACGATTAGATGATTAAAATCAGAGATCCGAACCTTGCGATCGTCGCTGCTTTGGACCAATATACCGACGACCAAATTTCGGAACAACTTAACGGAGCATATACTTTCTCATTTACCTCCTATTTTTATGAGGATCGTCGAGAAGAATATCTAGTAACTGGAAACCTCGCCGACGTAGAGGGGCAACTTTTCCCGATTGTCAAAACGACTCGTTCCCGATCGGACGGCATCCCTGAGGTGGCTGTATCCTGCGAGCACATAACCTACAGGTTAAATAATTACGTGTTCGAGGAAGGCTTCGTGCACGCCGGGCTGCCGGCGGACTTGATGAACCTAGCCTTGTCCGGCACCGGATTCAGCCTTGGGCGCTGTGATGTCCCGATTTATATTTCCGTCGACATCGCCGAGGAAAACGTCACCGTCCGGTCGATCTTGCTGGAGATCGCCAAGCAGTGCGGCGGCGACCTGGTATGGAATAACTCGACGGTGGATTTGCTGCAAAAGCGCGGTGCGGATCGCGGCGTCGACTTTAGGGTTGGGAAAAATATCCAGGGCATTGTAAAGGACGAGGACGCCAGCGGCGGTGTACGGATCATGTCCTACGAGGTTGACGTTTTGGAGCTGCGTGATATGCCGGAGTACGGCATGTTCGAGGCTTTCGAGCTCGGGGATGTTGTGCGGGTGTTGGACCGGGAATTGGGAGTGGACGAGCTGCAGCGGATCGTACAGTACACATACTCCCCTCGGCTGCGCCAGAATAGCAAGGTGCAGATATCGAGCGTCATACCTGGTCTGGACGATCGTGTGACGCAGATCATCACGGACACCGTCCTGAAGGACAAGATCTACAACGGAACGCGCATCGGGCCGGAGAATGGATTCGAGGCGTTTAGATCCGATCTCATGGCACGCGCTGTCATGAACGCAACAGAGGGCATCAAGCTCCAGTCCGGGAACGGTTCCGGTAGCTGGGAGGATGTTCTCTTTTTCGATTTCTCCGGAAACGCGAACTTCTCCGGGATCATTACGGCATCGGAATTCAACGGCGGATCGATCAAGATCGGCGAGGGCGCGAACGTTCTGATGGCGAACTATCAAGGTTTCTGGGCGGGCGCAGCAGATATGGCGGGCGCACCTTTTTCCGTTGATATGCAGGGACGAGCGAAGCTTTTCGACATGGAGGCGAGCGGTACTATTATCGGGTCAGAGATCCGTGGCGGCACCGTGACCGGAGCGATCGTCCGAACTTCAGAGGCTGGCCGGCGTATCCAGATGGACCAGTACGGCCTTTATGCTTACGACGATTTCGGACTCGTCCGGATCTCGATCAGTGCGAACAGCAATAACTCGGTAGCAGCTATCGTTTTCCGGGACTCGGTCGGAAATTCTGCGGGCGAAATCAATTCGTATAACGGCGAAGGCCTTACGATTTATTCGGACGATCGTATCAATATCGGCGGTAGCAGCACCCTTGTCCCAATCGAAATTATCGGCACCGTTGGGCTGCGCAATATCCGGGACTTGTATCAATACCTGATGGATAAGGTAGGACCACCGTAAGAAAGGGGAATGAAATGGCTAAAATTACGAGCTTGATTCAATGCACAATAGACCCACTCCGTCCAGTCGAAGAAGTAGCCGAAGTCATCAGCGCCGTGCTGACCGGATACGACGCACCGCGGCAGCTCCGCATCCTCGATGAAATCGAAAAGTCGATTCAGAATGCGCGCAGCGGGCTACAACCGAAAGCTGTACCCAAAGAAGAAGCCTAATTACAGATAAAAGGGGAATGACCATGAATGATTTTGGGGGGCATATTACAAAGGGGACGGCTACGGTCGTTGGGGCTGTAGTCGGCTTCCTATTTGGAGGGCTATCTATGCTTATTAATTTACTTCTGATCCTCGTTGTCGTGGACTGGTTGACAGGTTGGGCTGCGGCGTGGATGCGCGGCGAGCTTCGCAGTAGGGTGGGATTTAACGGAATCGTCCGCAAAGTGGCCATCTTTGCAGTGGTCGCGATCGCGCATCTGATCGACGGTGTGCTGGGCGATATGCACATGTTCCGCGATGCGGTCATCTTCTTCTATCTGGCGAACGAGTTGCTATCAGTTGTCGAGAACATGGGCAAGATGGGCGTGCCGATGCCGCCGATCATCCGCAACGCCGTGCATATTTTCGAGTCTCGTTCGAAAGTGGAAGAAAATCCGCAGTTGATCCCTGAAGCGCAGCCGGAAATGGTCAAGGCTGAAAAAGCCGAAGAAGCTGCAGCGGATCCGGAAGAAAACAAAACGGCCTAACCGGCTGAAGGAGGAACTATTTTGAACTTGAGCAAATATCCGATTAATCGGAAGTATATCCAGAAGCGTTCAAACACAAGACCAGGACTCCTGCTCACAACAGGAGATCCGGTCTTTTTTACTGCGCATGATACCGGAAACGAAGGTGCAAGCGCAGAAAATCATTATCGCTATTTCAACACGCTTACGGATCGCTCGGCATCGGCGCACACGTTCATTGACGACAAACAAATTCTTGAAATCATCCCGACCGGAACCGGACCTGATCGAGCGGAAAAAGCCTGGCATGTACTCTACGGCACTCCTATCGACAATGATCGGTTCGGTTACAATGCCAATGATGCCGCGCTCGGCGTAGAGTTGTGTTACGGCGGCAGCATCAACTTCGCAGAAGCGTACAAGCGTTTCGTCTGGTATCTGGCTTTCTGCTGCACGAAGTGGAAGAAAGACCCGCGCCTGTTTATCCCGAGCCACAAGCAACTTGATCCGGCGCGAAAGATCGACTGTGACAATGCGCTGAAGTCCGGCGGTAAGACACTGAAGGATCTGGTCAATGACGTCGTTGCGGAAATGGCCGTTGCCGTCGCTCCGGTTCCGGCACCAACTCCGAAGCCGACCGAACCAGATTTCCAAGTGTTGCCGATCACCGTAGCCGTGGAACTGATCGACAAGTACGTACGCCCGGCACGAGCGGCGGCGCTGGCCGCTGGGAAGCAGCCGGAAGCCGATCACTTCCACCGTTTGGCCGTAAACCTTCGTTCGGCTGCTGGCGTAGACGACCAGTTCAAGACGCTGGCCGTGCCAGTGAAGCTGCATAAATCGAATGTGCAGGAACTCGTATTCCGCTGGCTGTCGCCTGCCTGGCACGCCGCCAAAGCGGCCGGGAACAACGAGTCGGCGGCGCACGCACACAACCGAGCTAACTACCTGCGTCGTGCCGCAGGGATGCCCGTAGATTGACGTAGCGCGGCCAATAGAATATTATTGAATCAAATCCGAAAGCATCGGTAAAAAAGCTCCGCTTGGCACTATGCCAGCGGAGCTTTTTTATTTGACCGAAACTTTGAATTCAAACGGTTCGAAGTTCAGCTCATAATTATCCGTAGAACCTTCCGCGATTATGCGAAGATCGCCAGCGGCCGGGTCGATCGCTCCGAAACTGATAATACCCTCAGTCTTCACACCTGGGAGCAGGTCAGATTGCGGATCTTCATAATTCGCATTGAAGTTCGTTTCTTGTTCGAATTGCTTGCTGCCCTGTACGATCTTCGTGTTGAAAGTGTAGAAGCTGGCATTAGCTTTTGTTCCGTTTTCGATCGAGACGTACGCGCGCGTTTCCTTCTCCGCAAACTCCACTTTCTCCAGCGTGATTTTGTAACCGTTCTGATCCTGCGTCTCGCCGACTTCAATCGTTTTGGCGGCAGGGGAGACGGCGGTCACATAATCCACGACCTCGATCGATTCAGCCATGATCGCCGGAGCCAGGACTGTTCCGCCCATCATATTTTCGCCTTTAAATTCATCTTTGACTACACCCTTAACTTTAATATAATCATTTGATTTTACAGAAAACGAAGGGTCATTTAGTCCGATGATAACGTTTTTGCTGTAGTTGTCAGGATCTGCATAAGCTTGTAAATAGACGCCGTCCGCGTCTTTCTCTGGTTCAACGAAAACTTGCGCGTAGAAATCGACGGCACGCCCTTTGAAGTCTGCGGGCGCGCTGAACATCTGTTCGAACTCAGCCTCTGTCAACGGAGTTGCGTCTACTGCTGGTTCGGCGGCCAGAGTGCTCGATCCTGCACCGCTCGAAGCCGCCGGCGCTTCCGACGTTACGCCGCTACACGCCGATAGCGCGCCGATCATCAACAAAGATGCCGCGGCCATCGGTAAAAATCTCTTCAATTTGAATCCCCCTCTATCTGTTATAAACCATCAAAAGTTTACCAGAATAGAAGGGGAGTTGGCTATATATTTTATCGAATTAAAAACATTACAAAAAGCATTGAAAATGTATTTTTCTTACGTATACTCTACTTATACGCTATCTTGCTTGGGGGAATGAAAATGTGGGAGTCGATTCGATTCGTGCTGTTCTCGAGTATTGAATCATTGGCTGCTTTTGTTTTGATGACAAAACTATTCCGATTAAGGCCAATGGAATACATTTGGCCTGCGCTCGCAGTGTTCCTGTTGATGGGATTGCAATCTTACTTCCTTCGTACCGAATTGGAGCTTTCTTACATAGTACCGGCTGCGAGCCTGCTTTCCTTCGTTTTGATCCTAACCTTCGTAGCGCGAGTTCCGATTATATGGTCCGCCATCATCGGAGCAATGGGAATGTTTGCATATGTAGCGATACAAGGAATTGTTATATTGGGCGGATTCGGTGAGTACGATTCTTCTATGCAATACTCGCGGACAGGGGAGCTTATACAGCTTATAAGCAGCGGGTTGACGTTCCTCATCGCTTACGTTCTGCACCAGTTCAAGCTCGGATTTATTGCTGATTTTGATAGCCTCAGATTCCGTTTTGAACACATTATTGTTGTGGTGCTTGTAGTGTCCGCGCTCATCGCGTCTGCGGTAGTGATGTATAACAATCAGTTGACGCACATCATTGTGTTTATGGCTGCTGCTTCTGCAATTCTATTTTATTACGCTTTGCGGAAGGAGCGGGCTTCAAGATGATTGAATCGGCAGCCGCGGCGATCGCTGCGCACATAAAGAAAAATGTGCCCAATCATCCCGCCAGCGTTGCAAGGATGAAATACTCGCTGGAAATCGTGCTTAATACAGTCCTCATTATTTTCTTCACTTCGCTTATTGCTGCTTTTTTAGGGAAGCTTTCAACGGTCCTCGTAATCATGGCAAGCTTCGCAGTTCTCAGGCAGCTCACCGGTGGCAAGCACCTTCCTACAGGGGAATGGTGCGTTGTCGTATCGACCTCTCTATTTATTGCCCTTTCTTTTATTTCTCTACAAAGTCCATGGATCTTAATCGCTACCGGATGTAGCATATTTTTGATTTTAGTGTTTGCTCCGGCCGGTATAGAACGGCAAACCCGCATACCAAAAAAGTATTATCCGACCTTGAAAATTGCTGGTATTGTGCTGGTCGCCATTAATTTATTTGTCCAGTCGCCGACGATCGCTATCGCCGTGTTGGCGCAAAGCCTGACGTTGATTCATGGAAGGAGGTGAAATTGATGAAGAAAGGGTTCTATTCGTTTATCGCATCTGGACTTTCGTTGGTCGCCGTAGTTTTCGCTAGCGTAGCTAGCATTGCTTTTATCCATAATCCTGAAGTACCTGAGGAATTGCTTAAAGGAGGAAAATCGAAATGACCACGCTGACCGTTACGGAGGACGCCAGCGGTAAGCGAGGAATAAAAACGATAGATGTGAAAGACGTTCTCTATCTCTCCTTCGACAGTTGGACTAAAAAGGTTCTTGTCCATACAAACGGGAATCGATATTATATGCCTGGAACAATGAAGTTTTGGGAAGCTTGCCTTCAAGGCAGCGGATGCGGGTTTGTATTGTTCGATCGTGGTACTTTGGTTAACGCCGACAAAGTCACTTCTATAAACACTATATTCAAAGTTGCTTACTTTGAAGAAAATCCAAATCGAAAGTCGTTGAAGTGTGATATTGCCCATAACAGGTTCGATGAAATACTTTCCGAATTATGGACAATAAACGACAATATTCAATGCATATAACCCGCCAAAAGGCGGGTTTTTGTGTCGAAAATTTAATAATAATAGAACGATTTCGTCAGACGAATTTTTATTTACACATGAGGTAACATGGGATTAAATAGGATATATAAAAGCTGATACCAAAAAGGGACCGTCGCGAAGTTCACCGGCAAGTGAGCGATCAGTCCCCTTCTCACAGCACCACCCTTTATGAGTAGGCGGGATTAGTATACCACTGCTCTGGGTGTATTCCAATCCCTGGGAGGATATACATATGAACAAAAAAAGTAGCTTGACCGAAATCAGAGAGCAGAACGGTTACGATCCGGAAACGATCGCCGATCTGCTCGGAATTTCGTCGTCCGAGTTGAAGGGATACGAAGAAAACCCCGGACAACTGCCTGTTACCATCGCTGTAAAACTCAGTATGATTTACAGGAGCGGCATTGACTCCATTCGGTTTGGCGGAAGCGATTTTACCCACAATTCCCCCACAAAACTATGAATTAAAGAGAAATATGATGAATCTAATTGACACAATCAAAGGCGTGGTTGCTGTAATGGTAGCGCTATCTTGGTTTATTGTGATACAATGTGAAACATCCTGAGTTTTGGGATTGTTTATGACCCCGATAAAACAATTTGATTCCTTGTTAACACGAAGAAACGTTCAAAAAATTGACAAAATCCGGTATGATAACGAAGAACTAAGGTTACACGCCTTGTTGTTTTCCTCACAAGGTTTTGATGCTGGAGGCCCAAACGTTTGTTAATCGGTAAAAACGGTTACAACTATTTGGGGTGTGTTTCAAACCCGAAGACCCGTGGAAGTTCTGCGGGTTGCAAACACATTGCATGCCTCTGAAAATTAACGCCTGCATGTATCCGTTCCATTCGTAAAGGAGAGATGTACGATGACAGCGACTAAAGGTCTGGAAGGCATTGTAGCCGCAACTTCTTCGATCAGTTCGATCGTGGACGGTGTGCTTACATACCGGGGGTATAACATCGACGATCTGGCCGTTAACGCCTCGTTCGACGAAGTGGCGTACTTGCTCTGGCACGGCGCGTTGCCGAATGAAGAGCAACTGGCTGCATTAAGAAGCAACCTGGAAAAGTATGCGGCGGTTCCGACGGAATTGATCGAGCAGATGAAGTTGTATCCGAAGGATATGAACATGATGGCTGCGCTGCGTACCGCAGTGTCAGGGCTGGCTTTGTACGATAAGGAAGCCGACGACATGAGCCGTGAATCGAATCTGACGAAAGCGGAACGTCTGCAAGCGCAACTGCCGACCTTGGTAGCCGCACTGGCTCGCATTTCCGAAGGCCAAGAGCCGATCGCACCGAAGGAAGGTCTGGGCCTGACCGAGAACTTCCTATATATGATGAGCGGAGAACTGCCTGAACAGACAGCTATCGAAGCTTTGGACAAAGCGCTTGTGCTGCATGCTGACCATGAGCTGAATGCTTCTACATTTGCGTCGCGTGTAACCGTTGCAACGCTGTCGGATATTTATTCCGGCGTAACCTCGGCTATCGGCGCGCTCAAAGGCCCGCTGCACGGCGGAGCAAATGAAGCCGTCATGCGTACGCTTGAAGAGATTGGTACTCTTGACAACGTAGAGAGTTACATCAACGACAAGCTTGCCAATAAAGTCAAGATCATGGGCTTCGGCCACCGCGTCTACAAGAACGGCGACCCGCGTGCGAAGCATTTGATGGAGATGTCACGTCGTTTGGGCGAAACAAAAGGCGATACGTCCTTGTACGAAATGTCGGTCAAGGTCGAAGAACTGGTCACGTCGAAAAAAGGTCTGAAGCCGAACGTCGATTTCTATTCGGCCTCCGTCTACACGATGCTCGGAATTCCGCGCAAACTGTTCACGCCAATCTTTGCGATCAGCCGGGTTTCGGGGTGGACCGCGCATATTCTGGAGCAATACGAAGATAACCGCCTGATCCGTCCGCGTGCCGAGTATGTAGGCGAACTGGATCTGACTTACGTGCCGATCAAACAGCGTTAAGCAACAGCAGGCCGTCCGACGGCTAAACGAGCAGCGGACGGCTTTTTTTTGGCAAGGTTTTCACGTTTTGTTCAAAATTCGTCCGTCATGAGATACAATGTAAGAGATTGCGGGTGCATGCGTGCTTTTTGAGCATGAGGCTCCGGGCTTTACCAACACTTTGAAGGAGGAATTCCATTCATGTCTACATTCGAAAAATTCGCCGCACCGACTGAGGGAGAAAAAATTCAGATCGATAACGGTACGCTTGTTGTTCCGAACAATCCGGTTATTCCGTTTATCGAAGGCGACGGTACAGGCCGCGACATCTGGAAGGCTTCCAAACGCGTTCTTGACGCGGCGGTGGACAAAGCTTATAACGGCGAAAAGAAAATCGCTTGGTACGAAGTATTTGCAGGCGAGAAAGCATTCAATACATACGGAGAATGGCTGCCGGCCGACACGCTTACGGCGATCCGTGAATATATCGTAGCGATCAAGGGACCGCTGACTACGCCGATCGGCGGCGGCATTCGTTCCCTGAACGTAGCGCTGCGTCAGGAACTTGATCTGTACGTCTGCCTGCGTCCGGTTCGTTACTTCGACGGCGTGCCTTCCCCGGTTAAACGTCCGGAATTGGTCGACATGGTTATTTTCCGCGAGAACACGGAAGATATATATGCAGGCATCGAGTACCAAGAAGGCAGCGAAGAAGTGAAGAAAGTGCTGGAATTCCTGAAAAACGAAATGGGAGTCAACAAGATCCGTTTCCCGGAAACTTCGGGTATCGGCATCAAGCCTGTTTCGGAAGAAGGCTCCAAGCGTCTGGTTCGCGCCGCGGTTCAATACGCGATCGACAACGGACGCAAATCGGTAACACTCGTGCACAAAGGCAACATCATGAAGTTCACGGAAGGCGCCTTCAAGAACTGGGGCTACGAAGTGGCTGAAGCTGAGTTCGGCGATAAAGTGTTCACATGGGCGCAATACGACGAAATCAAAGAAAAAGACGGTACGGATGCAGCGAACGCGGCGCAAAAAGCAGCGGAAGACGCTGGCAAAATCATCGTGAAAGACGCTATCGCGGATATCGCGTTGCAACAAGTCCTGACGCGCCCTACAGATTTCGACGTCATTGCGACGCTGAACCTGAACGGCGATTATCTGTCCGACGCTTTGGCTGCACAAGTCGGCGGCATCGGTATCGCACCTGGCGCTAACATCAACTATGTGACAGGCCACGCGATCTTCGAAGCGACGCACGGCACAGCGCCGAAATATGCAGACAAAGACGTCGTGAACCCAGGCTCCGTTATTCTGTCCGGCGTCATGCTGCTTGAGCACCTGGGCTGGCAAGAAGCGGCTGATCTGATCTACAAAGGTCTGGAAACGTCGATCAACAACAAAACCGTCACGTACGACTTCGCTCGTCTGATGGAAGGCGCAAAAGAAGTGAAGTGCTCGGAGTTTGCTGACGAAGTTATCAGTAACATGAAATAAGAAGCAACGCGAACGGACGGAGATGGGCCGATACAGTACCTTTAATATTGACAAGGTACCGGGCTCGTCTTTCAGTCCGTTCTTTTTTTTGCCGAATCTCATTACGGATCAAGTAGGGAGGCAACAGGACTATGACGATTACGCGCAAAAAGATTACGATTATCGGCGCGGGGTTCACCGGAGCTACAGCGGCACTGATGATTGTCCAGCAGGAACTGGGAGACGTCGTTTTGCTGGATATTCCGCAACTTGAGAATCCCACTCGCGGCAAAGCGCTGGATATGCAGGAAGCGCTGCCGGTTCTTGGCTTCGATGCCGGAATCAAAGGAACGTCGAATTACGAGGATGCGCGGAACTCTGATCTCATCATTTTGACAGCAGGCATTGCCCGTAAGCCGGGAATGAGCCGCGATGACCTGGTCAATACCAATGCGGGCATCGTGCGTTCGGTCTGCGAGCAGATTAAGCGGGTAGCCCCGGAATCGACTGTGCTTGTACTGAGTAATCCGGTGGACGCGATGACGTATGCGGCCTATCAGACGCTGGGCTTTCCAAAAAATCGGGTCATCGGGCAGTCGGGAGTGTTGGATACGGCTCGTTACTGCGCATTCATCGCTGAAGAATTGAACGTGTCAGTAGAGGATGTTCGCGGTTTCGTACTGGGCGGACATGGCGACGACATGGTTCCGCTTGTGCGCTACTCCAGCGTCGGAGGGATTCCGATCGAGACCCTGATTCCGAAAGCACGGATTGCCGAGATTGTCCAGCGCACGCGAGTGGGAGGCGGAGAGATTGTTAACCTGCTCGGCAACGGAAGCGCCTACTATGCTCCGGCAGCGTCGCTGGCACAGATGGCTGAAGCCATTTTAAAAGACAAAAAGCGGGTACTTCCGGTCATTGCGCTGCTGGACGGAGAATACGGGTATCGGGACTTGTTCCTCGGTGTACCGGCAGTGCTGGGCGGACAAGGAATCGAGCGGATTTTCGAGTTGGAATTGACGCAGGAAGAAAAGTCAGCGCTTGACGTGTCGGCCGAGTCCGTTCGCAGCGTGATTTCTGTTGTCGCAGCAGGATTGCCCAACTGATTCTTTTGAAAATCAAAATGTTTTCTGTTCAAGCGTCCGCTCCGAATCTACGATTCGGCAGTTGGACGCTTTTTGTCGTACTTCGATCACTGACTTTCTTCTCCTAATACGATAAAATAACGGTGGATCGTTGATCCGTAAACAAAAGCGAAAGCAGGAAAAAGGCAGCGATATTCAACCGAAAAGGGGGGAGAAAGATGGAAAGATTTATTTTGTTTCTGCACGTGCTAGGCGCTGTAGCCATGGGATTCTATCTGCTGGCACCGTTAATCGTCTCGCAATTGAACAAGCTGGAGGGCGAAGCGAAAAAAGGGATACTGTCTGTCATGCGTTCGCTCAATACATATGCACAATACGGTCTGGTGTTGGAGTTGTTGACGGGGATCTACTTGTTTGCGCAGGATGATTACTCGGTGCTCTGGATCGTGCTGACGTCCGTGTTGTTCGTTCTGATCGGCGCGTTCGGCGGTATGATGGGGTCCGCTGCGCCGTGCGCTGGACGGTCTCAAAGAGAAGCGCGACATCACTGCGGAGCTTCGCAAGCTGCGCATCTTCGGAACGATGGTATGCGTGTCGTTCGTAGCTATTTTATTCGTTATGATGTTCCACCGCTTGTTCGCTTAAATTCAAATTATTGCATTCAATCCCTTTTATGAAAAGAGCGTGAAGTTCGGAAGAACTTTCTCTTTTTGTAAAAGGGATGTTTTCATTGGGGCGAGGAGTGGTAAGTAAGAAACGGAAGCTCGAAGACAACTACGGATAAACACGAAGGGAGTTTTCAGTATGCCAGCCAACGAACAGCAAGCCAACGAATTGAGACCCAAAAGTCCGCCTGCCCAGCAGCTCGAAGGACATGGTTCGGAATCGGACATGACGCCGAGACCCGAGTATATTTCGCCGAGTTATAAAGCCGCGGGCAAGCTCGAAGGCATGACCGCGCTGATTACCGGAGGCGACAGCGGGATCGGACGCGCCGTTGCCGTGCATTACGCGAAGGAAGGCGCGGACGTGGCGATCCTGTACTTCAGCGAACACGGAGACGCGGAGGAAACGAAGCGTCTGGTCGAAGCGGAAGGCAAACAGTGCCTGCTGCTGGTCGGCGACGTAGGCGATGAAGCGTTCGCGCAGGAATCGGTAAACCGCGTGATCGAAAAGTTCGGCAAACTCGATATTCTGGTCAACAACGCGGCCGAGCAGCATCCGCAGGAGTCGCTGACCGATATCACGGCCGAACAGTTGGAGCGCACGTTCCGCACTAATATTTTCGGCATGTTCTTCATGAGCAAAGCCGCGCTGCCTCATCTGAAGGAAGGTGCTTCGATCATCAATACCACTTCGATCACGGCGTATCGCGGCAGTCCCGAACTGTTGGACTATTCGTCAACGAAAGGCGCGATTACAAGCTTTACCCGTTCGCTGTCCATGAGCCTGGCCGAGAAAAAGATTCGGGTCAACGGCGTGGCGCCGGGACCGATCTGGACGCCGCTGATTCCTGCTACGTTCCCGGAAGAAAAAGTCGAATCGTTCGGCGAAAGCCAACCGATCGGCCGAATGGGCCAACCGTCCGAACTCGGACCCGCTTATGTCTATCTGGCTTCGCCGGACGCGTCTTACGTCAGTGGACAGATCATTCATATCAACGGCGGAGAGATCATTAACGGATAAAAAGAAATACCCGATAAGCCGGAGAGCCGTTCGCAAGAGGGATCGGTCAAGGTGTTAGCAGCTAAATCCAAGGTTGGTCGAGCGATTAGGCAGATCAAGCCAAAAAGCCGTTCCCCGGGCGCATCGACGCGCCGAAGGAACGGCTTTTCTTTTTTTACGTGCAACGGTTCTGAGCTCAGACCTATCGAACTTCCGGACGCTGCGCCTCTTCGCCAATCTGCGCCGACAACTCATCCAACGTCATTTCGAAGGCAGGAGCCATATGCTTCAGGAAATATTCGACCTCCGGCATAGCGGATTCCGCTAACTTCTCTTCTGTTTGCTGCTTGGCTACCGCAAATTCCCGGTTGCCTGCCGCGACTTCCCAGGCACATTTGAGATAAGCGTCTATGCGGTCTGCGGCTTTGACATAGGCATGCAGCTCCCGATCTTCGGCGCTCGGTTCGCTTGTGCCGATCAGCGGCGCATAGACGGGTTGAAGCGCTTCGGGAGCCATATCGGTCAGTCGCTGCGCGCCCATTTGCTCGATCAAGCGGAAATTGGACAGCAGTGCTTCGTTATGATGCTTGACCGGAGTCGGGATATCGCCGGTGAAGACTTCGGGAGCATCGTGGAACAGCGCAAGGGTAGCGGCACGGTCGGCGTTTAGCGACTTGCCGTACATTTCGTTGCCAATCGTACATAATAGATGCGAGAGCAGAGCGACATGGTAGGAATGCTCGGCCACATTTTCAGTCATGGTACTGCGCATCAGACTCCAGCGCTTAATATGCTTAAGACGGTATAAATAAGCGGAAAACGGATAAGTAGTCAAAAGAAGGCACCCTTTCTTTGCTGCGTTCACGACTTTCGGTCGCCGGACTTTGTGGTAAGATGAAGAAGAATTGCTGAGGCAATGCCTCAGACAAGTACGCTAACCATTATAGCAGGATTGAAAGGAAGGGACGCAAGTGAAAATTGCAGGATCGAAAAGGAAGGACAAGGGCCGATGAGAGAAAAAGCCCTGGCGTTCAGCAGTTGGGTCGATCGGGGCATGTTTTGGATTACTCCGTCGCTGCTGGTACTGGGCCTGGTTTTTTCCAAGCCGTTTCTTCCGCTTGTGCCTGCTATACCGTACTTATTTGCCTATATTACATTTGTAATGGGTGTCGGCTGCGGGCGCGAGCATCTGAAACAAGTCTTCTCCCGGCCGATGCCGATTGTGTTGACGCTTGTGATTAGCCACCTGGTAGCGCCTCTTGCCGCCTTTGCTCTGGGAAGCGCTTTGTTCGGGCCTTCCTCGCCGTATACGATAGGATTGGTGCTGTTCACGATCATTCCGCTCGGCGTATCCTCCGTGCTGTGGATCGAACTGTCCGGGGGAAGCCTGGCTTTGGGTCTGGCGATGGTTTTGCTTGATTCGGCGCTCAGCCCGATCGTCGTGCCGGGTTTGATCCAACTGTTCTTCGGCGCGGATCTGACGTTCGACACGCTGCATCTGATGCGAGACCTTCTGCTGATGGTTGTCGTGCCAACCGCTTTGGGCGTCGTCATCTATGAACGCTCGGGCGGCAAGTTCAAGCAGCAGGCAGGACCGATCCTGCTTCCGATTTCAAAAGTATTTTTTATGCTGGTGATCCTGCTCAATGCAGCGGGAATCGCGCCGTATGCGTATGAGCTGCGCGGCGATTTGGCTTCGGTCATTCCTGCGGTGCTGCTGCTGGTGGGCATAGGGTATATGTTGGGCTACTACACGCCGCTGCTTTTCAAACAGCGTACGCCCGAGCTGCTGGTGACCGTCTCGTTCGCGGCAGGGATGCGCAACAATTCGCTCGGACTGGTACTGGCGCTGGGTTACTTTTCGCCCCAGGCAGCTGTTCCGGTCGTGCTCGCCATCTTGGTTCAACAGCCGCTGGCTACGTTACATCAATTTGTTTTGCGTAAATTCAAACCGTATCCGTTGAAGGAGAGCCTCCGTTCATGAAACCCTTTCGTTCCCGTCTCACCTTGATTTTACTGCTGCTTGTCGGCATCTCCGTGCTGGCTGCGGGACTTACGATGGCCAAAGTATTCCGGGACTCGCATATCCGTTCACTGGAAGAGTATATGGGGCGCGAGATCGCTTTGCTTGAAGACCTGTTGGTGCTGCCTTCTTCTCCCCGGGAAGGAGCGGCGATTCCGCAGACGTTCGCGGAGGAATCGAAGCGTCTCGCATCGTTAACCGATTCCCGCGTGACGTTCATCGCCAAAGACGGTCGCGTGATCGGCGATTCGCAAAGCGATCCGGCCTCGATGGACAATCACCTGGACCGCGAAGAGATTCGAACGTCGCGCGCAGACGCGCCCGGACATGCCGTGCGGTACAGCGACACGCTCGGAAGGGACATGCTGTATGTCGCGGCGCCTATCGTCTCGTCGGGAGGCTTCGACGGATATATCCGATTATCGATGAGCCTGGAGATCGTCGAGGAAGGATTGCAGCGGGGTTGGATCATCATGGGCAGTGCGTTGGCCGCGTTGTTCCTGCTCTCGGCGGCGCTCAGCTACCGGTTGGCCGGAGGGCTGACCAAGCCGATCGAACATATCATGGATACGGCGAACCGCATTTCCAAGCTGGACTACGATGCGCGGGTGGGCCCGATGCGCCGCGACGAGATCGGGCAGCTTGGCGCTTCGATCGACAACATGGCCGACAGTCTTCAGGCACAGATGCACACCATTCGCGATAACGAGAGCCTGCTCCAGAACGTGCTGGACAATATGACCGGCGGCATTCTGATGATCGACGAAGAGGAGCGCATTGGTCTGGTTAACCGTCAGGCCGAGCGGATGTTGGGCATTCGGGCAGACCGCGTCGTAGGACGTCCCTATACCGAGTTGAAGCGGTTCTACGAACTGACGCGATTTATCGAAGACGGGCTGCACCATAAAAATCGTATGCACGACGAGCTGACGTTATTTGTACCGGAAGAACGGTTGATTTCGCTCGACGGCGTACCTATGACGGTGCTGCACGACGATTCGTACCACGGGATGCTGTTCCTTTTCCAGGATGTATCCGATATCCGCCGTCTGGAACGGATGCGCAGCGAATTCGTTGCCAATGTGTCGCACGAGCTGAAAACGCCTGTAGCGGCTGTGCAGGGATTTGCAGAAACGCTGCTTTCCGGCGGGGTAAAAGACGAAGATACCGCGCGTTCGTTTCTCAAAATCATTTATGATGAAGGCGATCGGTTAAACCGTTTGATCGGCGATATTTTGGATTTATCGAAGATTGAGTCGAGGCGAATACAGCTTGATTACGCGCCGGTGCATGTCTTGACGTTATTCCAATCGGTAAGCAAGGTTCTCGAAGGATCGGCTGAGCATAAGCGGATCGAAATTCGTCTTCAAGTGCCCGAGGAATTATTTGTCGAGGCGGACGAAGATCGGATGCGGCAAATCTTCATCAATCTGGTCGGCAACGGAATTAGCTATACACCGGAAGGCGGTCGCGTTACGGTTAAGGTTGAAGAGTTCGTGCACGAGGAATATGACGAAGACCGTGTTCGCTTCAGTATTTCGGATAACGGAATCGGGATTCCGAAAAAGGATCTGCCACGGATCTTTGAACGTTTCTACCGGGTGGATAAAGCGCGTTCGCGCAGTTCGGGCGGGACGGGTCTGGGTCTATCGATCGTGAAGCACTTGGTCGAACTGCACCGCGGAACCATTTCCGTCGAAAGCGAATTCGGGATCGGAAGCACGTTTATCGTCGAACTTCCGGTGCTTCAGGAAAATCCGTAATTTTTTACACAGAGTTAACAATGCCGTGATATGCTGATGAAGGTCAAAAATAGACATAGGCAAAAGCCTGTCATTTTTAACCCGAAGAGCGTTAAACAGACAAGGGTAAACGTGACTTCCGGCTTTTTGTGTAAATGTTGAAGGCAAACGAAATGGGGGATCGAGCCAATGGCTAGGAAACTGCTCGTGATCGAAGACGAGCCGACGCTGTCCCGGTTGATTTCTTACAATCTGTCTCAGGACGGCTACGAGGTTGTACTCGAAGAGCATGGGACGGGCGGATATGAGCGAGCTCGCAGGGAAGCATTCGATTTGATCCTGCTGGACCTGATGCTGCCGGGCATGAACGGCATTGAAATTTTGGAAAAGCTGCGCACTTCCGGCGTCAAGACGCCGATCGTTATTCTAACCGCCAAAAACGCGGAAGAAGACATCGTGCTCGGATTGAAGCTCGGCGCGGACGATTATATTACCAAGCCTTTTGGCGTATCGGAAATGCTGGCACGCGTAGGTGCAGTGATCCGGCGTACGTCGGGCGAGGAGTCGGAGTATGCCGCTCCAGCCACTTCCGAATCCAAAATCAGCTTGGGCGCATTGACGATTTATCCGGATAAATACGAAGTCATGCTCGGTCAGCAGGCGATTAACTTGAGACCGAAGGAGTTCGAAGTCTTATTGTATCTGGCGCGTAAGCCCGGCGTCGTGATGACGCGGGATGATTTGATGAATGCGGTTTGGGGCTTCGATTACATCGGCGGCCAACGCACCGTAGACGTTCATGTCAGCTCTTTGCGCAAGAAGCTGGAGCTAGATCCGGGTTCGGTGCATATCGACTCGATTCGAGGCGTAGGTTATAAGCTGGTTGTGGCTCAAGCCAAGGCGGATTCCAGGCCATCCCTTTAAGGGAAGGCTGGAGTCTTTTTTTTGTGTCTTTTTACCTAGTGTTAACCGGGCGTTGACACCTAAGTAACGAGACCGCGCTATAATTGAAAAAAACACAACGGGGGCGAAGCAATTATGCCTGGAGCGGGAACGCTGGAAAGAGAAGAAGTGGTTCAAAAGTCTTGGGTAGAAGAACAACTGCCCGGTGAACAGGGCGGACATCGCGAGCGGACAGGGGCGTCTGCTTCGCATCTCTGCGGCAAGGGGCCGTTGGAGCATGGTGAACAACCTGAAAAGAATGTTGAACGCGAACTTCAGTTAAAAATTTCCGTGAAGGAATTCACAAAACAAGCCATTGACGATCTGGCCGTATCTGCAGAAGAGAATGCAGTTTTTAAAGATGAGCCTGTTTTAGCGGACGAGCCGGAAACGAAGGAAGAATCGCTGTCGTTGTCTGGCTACGCGCGCATGGCTCCGGCCATTGGGCCGGAACTTACCTGTTTTGAAGCTTTACAGGTGTTTAAAAGAGAAATCCAGGCGCCGTGCGTTGTCGTCTGCTCGTCGAGCGGTCATCCGATGATGCTGTTGATGCGTGACGCTTTCTATCGCAAGTTGACCGGACGTTTTGCGCCGGAATTGTTCTATGATCGCCCGGTAGCGGAAGCTTCGGGTCTGCCCCCGCTGACCTTCGAAGCACGCACCTGTCCGGCAGAACTGATCGATACGGCATTGGCAAGAGGCGACGAATCGTTCGCGGATTGCGTCATCCTGACACGGGATGGTCGTTATGAAGGCGTACTGACTGTGCGGGATCTCATTCGGTTGTCGCGCGACCTGCAAGAACGTTCCGCGAACGAACGTCAGGATCAGATCGCGGGAAGCCGACGCATGCTAGGACAGGTATCGGGTTCCCTAACCGAAATCCATGATGCGGCCGGCAATGTGGTCCGCGAGGCGGAACGCATGAATCGTCGGACGGAAGAAGGCCGCAAAGCGCTGGCCGATGCGGGGTCGGCCTTCTCCGATGCAGCTTCGGCTATCGCAGACCAGCGTGAGTCAATCGGTGACATGCTGAATTGTGCCAAAGAAATCGCGCAAGCCACCGGTTCGATCCGCGGCATTGCAGGTACAAGCTCGCTGCTTGCCCTGAACGCTTCGATCGAGGCAGCACGGGCGGGTGAAGCGGGACGCGGCTTTGCGGTTGTTGCGGGCGAAGTGAGGGCTTTGGCCGAATCCACGCGCTTGCTCTCCGACGAAATCGGCAGCTTGCTAGAGCGAATGAATAGATTGAGCCAAGGCGCGGCATCGGGCATGGAAGAAGCGGAGACCCGAATCCGCAGCGCGTCCGACCGAATGGGCGCTGCGGACGGAGAATTTCAAGAGGTATCCACTTCGGCTCGCGGCTCTGAAAAAGGAGGGCGCGTCACCTTTGGCTTAACAGAGGGGGCGCTTCGAGAAGTTGAGGCTGTTCGTTCTGCATTGGAACAGTCGTTGAACGAGCGATAAGACGCGCGCTGGCGCCAGAGAACCTTTTTCGACAAATTTTACTCTGCGTTTACAATTCTTCTTAATGTCCTTAACAAACCGACGATACACTGGCTTGAGGAGAACCGCGAAGGAGACTCAGAAGAATGGAACCGATTATTCGTACCGAAAACCTGGATCTGTATTACGACCAGTTTCATGCGCTGAAGAGCGTCAATCTTGATATTCCCGAAAAAGCGGCGACCGCCTTTATCGGCCCTTCGGGCTGCGGCAAGTCGACGCTGCTTCGAACGCTTAACCGGATGAACGACCAAATCGCCGGGACGCGAATCGAAGGACTCGTGTCGCTTGGCGGTGCTGATATTTATGACAAAAACATGGAAGTCGAAGATTTGCGCAAGCGGGTCGGCATGGTTTTCCAGCAGCCGAACCCTTTTCCGAAGTCGATCTACGAGAACGTAGCCTACGGCCCGCGTCTGAAAGGAATCAATAAGAAGGCCGAATTGGACGAGATTGTCGAAGAAAGCTTGAAGCAATCGGCGCTTTGGGATGAAGTTAAGGATTTCTTGAAGCGTTCGGCATTCGGATTGTCCGGCGGTCAGCAGCAGCGTCTGTGCATTGCCCGCGCGCTTGCGGTAAAACCCGACGTATTGCTGATGGACGAATCGACTTCCGCCCTCGACCCGATTTCGACGGCGAAGATCGAAGAGCTGATCCGCGAGATCAAGCATAAATATACGATCGTCATGGTGACGCACAACATGCACCAGGCAGCACGGGTTTCGGATAAAACGGTCTTTTTCCTGAATGGCGTAGTCGTTGAAGCGGCGGAAACCAAGACCTTATTCTCCACGCCGGAAGATTCGCGCACGGAAGATTACATTTCCGGCCGGTTTGGTTAATCACACTATTATAAGGAATAAGGAGGTCGTTTCGAGATGGTCCGCAGAACAGACTTTGACTCAGGGTTGAACCAGCTTCGCGAACTGCTCATCAAGATGGGCACGCGAATGGACGAGGCGCTGCAGGAAGCCGTAGAATCGCTGAAGACAGCCGACTTGGCAAAAGCCGAAGAAGTGATCCGCCGCGACGGCGAATTGAACGTATTAGAAGAAGAAATTTTGGAGCTCGGTTCGCAGTTGATCATTACGCAGCAGCCGGTTGCCAAAGACTTGCGCCGCATTATCGTGGCTTTCAAAATTTCGAGCGATCTGGAGCGGATGGGCGACTTGGCCCGCGATATTGCGAAAGTAACGGTACGTTTGGATGGCGAAGCTGTGGTTAAACCCTTGGTGGATATCCCGCAAATGGCAAGCATCGCTTCGACCATGATTTCGGAGTCGATTCGTTCTTACATGGACGAAAACACCGATCTCGCGTACAAAATGGCGAAAGACGACGACGAAGTCGATGAGCTGTACGGTTCGATGCTGCGTGAGTTGTATGCGCTGCTGATCGACAAGCCGGAAGCGGCGCCGCAAATGATGCTGCTTCAGATGGTAGGCCGTTACATCGAGCGTATTGCCGACCATGCTACGAATATCGGCGAGAACGTCGTATTCCTGGTAACCGGACGCCGCCCTGATTTGAATTCCTAGTACCTTGTCAACTCTTAATCAGAGGATTACGTTTGGCTGAAATCCACACGCTTCAGGTGGAATTCAGACGGACGTAACCTTACTTTTAGCGTTGACAAGGTCCTAGTTGTTGCCCGCGGACGTTACCCAATCCTGGCAGTGGCGTTATCCGCTGCCCGATTCCGCCCGACGTTCGCTTTCCCACTGCCCGCATTCTCCGGTATTCCCTGCCGGAGAATGCGGGCTTTTCAATTTCGTTTGCAGAGCGAATCCGGGAGGGTAATGGATAAGGCGGATATGAGTATGCAAGGAAGGACGAATCGGCATGAATAAGAATGATCGGCTTCAGACCCACAATAAACGAGCGGAACATGAAGACGGCCTAGACCGAGACTGGCGGTTGTATCGGTTTGCGAATCATGCGGAAGCCAAGGAACACCTCGAATGTGCAACAGATCAGGATCTTATCGCTTGGTTGGAGGAAAGCACGGCCAGAACGCGCAACCGTACGCTGGCGATCGCGCGGCATGCCGAGGATGATAGCGTGCTTAACGGAACGTTGTCGCTTGATATGGCGCCCGACAAACGCGATACTAATCTGCTTCTGCATTACTATGTAAAAAAAGACGTGTTGATTTTGATTGGCGGAACGAATTTGACGCTGACGCGCACCGATGAGGACGGATTACAAAAGGCAATGCTGGCCTGCGTTTCGCCGATCGATGCGCTTTTGGTGCTATTGAGCGAAATGCTGGAATTTTTTTTCGTGCAGTCCGACAGCTTCGAACAAAGCCTGCATGCGCTGGAAGAAGAGATGCGTGGCCGCAATGACCGACGCATTCTCAAACGCACCATCGATTTGCGCAACGATCTGACGTATTGGAATGCGCAGATCATTCCGATCAAGGAAATGCGTTACGCGTCCGAGGAGACCTTTCGCAGCGATCTGCAGGATTCCGACTGCAAGCATATCATCGATCTTCGCCTTAAGCGGATCAGCATGCTCCAGCGCGAATACGACGAAGAGATCGACTCGCTGCTGCGGGTAGACGAGAATATTACGAACTATCGCTCCAACGATATCATGAAAGCTTTGACGCTATATACGGTGCTGCTGACGCCGACGACGGCACTCGGGGCGATCTGGGGAATGAATTTCGAGCATATGCCGGAATTGTCCTGGCCGCTCGGTTACGTGTTTGCGTTGGGCATTATTTCGGCTTCGACCGGCGCGACTTATTGGTGGTTGAAGCAGCGAGGGCTCACGGCGGACATTCTCGACATGAACATGGGGGCCGGCCGTGCGCATAAATGGCGGAAAAGAGGCCGAAACAGCGAGCGCTGAACAGAGTCCGGCATCACAGAAAAGATTGGGCATTCGAAAAAAAGCCTTCTATTTTTTGCCGGATTTCGCACAGGCGCGATTCGGCTTTTTAGACGTTTGATGGTATCATAGAGGAACGAAGATTACACCAAAGCGGAGGTTGTGCATGAACAAATTAATGATGATCGACGGCAACAATCTGATCTACCGGGCATTCTATGGCATTACTGCCCCGCTGCAGACGGCCGACGGACGGCCGACCAACGCGGTGTACGGTTTTATGCTGATGCTGCTTCGGCTGCTGCAAGACGAGAAGCCGACGCATATCCTGGTTACGTTCGATGCAGGCAAGAAGACATTCAGACACGACGCCTACAGCGAGTACAAAGCCGGACGTCAAAAGACACCGCCCGAGCTGTCCACGCAGTTTCCTTTGCTGAAGGAGCTGATCGAGGCATTGGGCATCAAACAGTATGAACTGGAAAACTACGAAGCTGACGATATTATGGGAACGCTCGCGGCTCGGGCCGACGGAGAAAAATGCGAAACGGTCATCGTCAGCGGCGACCAGGACGTACTTCAACTGGCTTCGGAACATGTACGCATCAACTTGCTCAAAGGCAAGGGAGTAGGCGACGTGCTGCCGCACGGACCCGAGCAGATCATGGAGCGCTTCGGCTTGACGCCGGCGCAGATCGTGGACCTCAAAGGCTTGATGGGCGATTCGTCCGATAATATTCCCGGCGTGCCGGGTGTCGGCGAGAAGACGGCGTTGAAGCTGCTGCACGAATTCGGCTCGGTCGAGAACTTGCTGGACAATACCGACAAGCTGAAAGGCAAACAAAAAGAAAAAGTCGAGGAAAATAAAGATAGCGCGCTGCTCAGCAAAAAGCTGGCGACCATTTTCCGAGAAGTCCCGCTGCCGCTGGAGTGGGACGAGCTGGCTTACGCCGGGGCGAACCGCGAAACGGCGGAACCCGTCCTGCGCAAACTTCAGTTTAATTCACTGATCGAAAAAATTCCTTACGCGGGCGAAGAAGACGAAGATCCGTTCGCGGAACCGGCTCCGAAAACGGAAGACCGTCCGCCGCTCGACGTACGGATCGCGGACGAAGATACATTGGACGAACTGATCGAATTCCTGCCAGACATTAGCGTCCTGCACGCGGAAACGCACGGCGATAACCCGCATCACGCCGAAGTCGCCGGACTTACGCTGCACGGGCAACAGCGGTATTATTACGTGCCGTTCGAGCTGCTGCGTTCGCCGAAAGCTTCGCCGGTGCTGGATTGGCTGGAAAACGCCGATGCGCCGAAAAGCGGCTACGATCTGCATCGTACCGATCTGGCGCTGTATTGGAACGGCGTGCATTTCGCGGGCGCGGCATTCGATTCGCAGCTTGCGGCTTATCTGATCGATCCGACGGAAACGGCGACGACGGTAAGCGGCCTTGCGGTCAAATACGAACTGCCGGCGCTGGCCGAGGACGAAGCGGTCTACGGCCGTCTGACCAAATTCGCGTGGCCGGACGTCGAGACGCTCGCGGCCCACTCGGCACGCAAAGTCGAAGCGCTCGAAGCGATCATTCCGAAGCAGCGGGAGCTGCTGGAAAGCTTCGAAATGAACGATCTGTTCTACAAGCTGGAGATGCCGCTCTCGCGCATTCTGGCCGATATGGAAAAGCAGGGAATCGCCGTCAATCCGGACGATCTGGAGGCATTGGGCAGCGAATTCGAAGTGGAGATCAAACGTCTGCAAAGCGAGATTTACGAGCATGCGGGCACTGAATTCAATATCAATTCGACACGCCAACTGGGTGAGATCCTATTCGATAAATTGGGCTTGCCCGTGAAAAAGAAGACCAAAACCGGCTATTCGACCGATGCAAAAGTATTGGAAGAGTTGGCGCCTTACCATGCGATCGTGCGGACGATTTTGCAGTATCGCCAATTGGCAAAGCTGCAATCAACGTATATCGACGGATTATTGAAGGAAATTCGCCCGGAAACGGGCAAGGTGCATACGTATTACCGCCAGGCGCTGACCGCGACGGGACGTCTGAGCAGCCAATACCCGAACTTGCAGAATATCCCGATCCGTCTGGAAGAAGGTCGGAAAATCCGCAAAGCCTTCGTGCCGTCGGAACCCGGTTGGACCATTCTCGCCGCCGACTACTCGCAGATCGAACTGCGCGTGTTGGCTCATATCTCGGACGACGAAGGATTGAAAGAAGCCTTCCTGCACGATATGGATATCCATACGAAAACGGCGATGGACGTATTCGGCGTGAAAAAGGAAGAAGTCGATTCCAACATGCGTCGTTCGGCGAAAGCCGTTAACTTCGGTATCGTATACGGCATCAGCGATTACGGACTGTCGCAGAACCTTGGCATCACGCGGAAACAGGCCGCCGAATTTATCGAGCAATATTTCGCCGCGTTCAAAGGCGTTCAACAATATATGCACGATATTGTCGAGGAAGCGAAAAAAGACGGTTACGTCAAAACGATGCTGGAACGTCGTCGTTATCTGCCGGATATCCATAATCGGAATTTCGCGCAGCGCTCTTTTGCGGAGCGTACCGCAATGAACACTCCGATTCAAGGAACCGCGGCGGATATTATCAAACTTGCGATGGTTCAGGTCGATGCAGCACTCGCCGAGCGCGGGCTGAAGAGCCGTATGCTGCTTCAGGTGCATGACGAATTGGTATTCGAAGTGCCGGCCGACGAATTGGAACTGATGAAGAAGCTCGTGCCGGAAACGATGGAAGGCGCGCTTAAGCTGTCCGTGCCGTTAAAAGCGGACGTCAGCTTCGGCGATAACTGGTACGAAGCGAAATAAAGCGCTAGAAAGGTGATAAAGCATGCCGGAATTACCCGAAGTCGAAACAGTCAGACGAACTTTAAATACACTCATCACGGGCAAAACGATCGAGCGCGTTACCGTATCGCTGCCGCGCATCATTCGTCGCCCGGAAGACCCGCTGATGTTCGCCGCGCTGCTTGAAGGGCAAAAAGTGCGTAATATCGAGCGCAGCGGGAAGTTTTTACGCTTTAATCTGGATGGTTGGGTTATTGTTTCCCATTTGCGCATGGAGGGCCGTTACGGGCTATACGCGTCAAGTGATCCGGTTGAAAAGCATACCCATGTCATTTTCCACTTTACGGACGGGACGGAGCTGCGTTATCGCGATGTTCGTCAGTTCGGGACGATGGATTTGTTGCCTGCGGGCGAGGAATTTGCAGGGGCGCCGCTGCTTAAGCTCGGCCTTGAGCCTTTGGTGCCGGAGTTTACGGCAGATGCGCTGGGAGCGAAGCTGGAAGGAAAGAAGACGCGTCTGAAGACCGTGCTGCTCAATCAGGAGATCGTGGCGGGCATCGGCAACATCTATGTCGACGAGACATTGTTCCGTGCAGGTCTGCATCCCGAGCGGGCGGCAGGCAGCCTGAGCCGGGCGGAGCTGGAACGTTTGCATCGCTGCATCGTGGACATCTTGAACGAAGCGGTCGCCGCGGGCGGATCTTCGGTGAAGTCCTACGTGAACGGTCAAGGCGAATCCGGTTCGTTTCAGGATCAGCATCGTATTTATGGCCGCAAAGGACAACCTTGCCATAACTGCGGGACTCCGATCGAGCGCATCGTGGTAGGCGGACGGGGTACCCACTACTGTCCAACTTGTCAGAAGCCGAACGAAGGAGGGCATCAAGCATGAGAATCGGATTGACCGGCGGCATCGCAACGGGTAAAAGCACCGTATCCAACATGCTGGCTGCTCAAGGCGTTCATATCGTCGATGCAGATATCATCGCGCGTGACGTGATGAACCCGGGAAAACCGCTCTTAGCTGCCGTAGCCAATCGATTCGGCCCGGAATTCCTGCTGCCGGAAGGCGGCTTGGATCGGCGGCGCATGGCAGAGCATATTTTCAACCGACCCGAAGAACGTGAAGCGCTCAACGCGATTGTCCATCCGGCAATCCGTGCAGAGATCCGCAGGCAGGTTGACGCTGCGGAAGCGGCTGACCCAACCGGAATCGTGGCTGCGGATATTCCGCTTTTATACGAGTCTGGCCTGGAAGGATTGTACGACAAGATCGTCGTGGTTTACGTCCCGCGTGCCGTGCAGCTGGGACGTTTGACGATGCGAGACGGGCTGGCGCCTGAACAAGCGGAAAGCCGCCTGAGCGCCCAACTCGATATCGAGGAAAAAAGACGCAGAGCGGACTTCGTGATCGACAACAGCGGCACACTTGAAGAGACGCAGCGTCAAGTTGAGGTGCTGCTGGAGCAATGGGTGGCGCGATGAGAATGTTGAAGAAGAGATGGGTACTGCCGCTGTTCGTTTTGGTGTTGGGGGCGCTTTTTTTCAACAGCGGCTGGATGTCCTGGGTCTATCCGATCGGCTACAAGGAAGAGATCCGTAAGCAGTCCGATTCTTATGAAATCGATCCGTTTCTGATCGCATCGATCATTCGGGTAGAAACGAACTTCCAACCCAGCAAGGAATCGAGGGTCGGTGCGCTTGGAATTATGCAGCTGATGCCGGATACGGCAACCTGGGCGATTGAACAAGGCAAGCTGCCGGAAGCGACAACCGAACGGATCAAGCACGAGCCGGATACGAATATTCGAATCGGAACCTGGTATTTACGCAATCTGTCCGATCAATTCGGCGATAATACGTTGGCGGTAGTGGCTGCGTACAACGCAGGACCCGGCAATGTAAAGAAGTGGCTGGAAGAAGGAACCTGGGACGGACGGCTGGAAAGTGTGCGGGATATTCCGATTGGAGAGACTCGGCACTATGTACAGCGGGTCGTTTACTATTATAATCAATATACGAAGGTTTACGAGACGTTCTAAATCGGACGGAGAACCGGCTGTATAAGCTCCGGTTGCCGATAGAAAGGAAGTGAAAGCTTTGAAATGCCCTTATTGCGATTACAGCGGTACCCGAGTGCTGGATTCAAGACCGGCTAACGAAAACAAATCGATTCGAAGAAGGCGCGAATGCGAAAGCTGTGCCCGAAGGTTTACGACATTTGAGATGGTCGAGGAGACGCCGCTGATCGTTATTAAAAAGGACGGAAGCCGCGAGGAGTTCAGCCGGGATAAAATTTTGCGCGGGCTGATTCGGGCTTGCGAAAAGCGTCCGGTATCAGTGGAACAGCTGGAAACCGTAGTCTCGCGCGTTGAGCGCTCCTTGCGAAATACGGCCGTAGCCGAGATCGAAAGTGATCAGATCGGGGAGCAGGTCATGCAAGAACTATATCCGGTGGACGAGGTGGCCTATGTGCGCTTCGCTTCGGTATACCGGCAGTTCAAGGACATTAATATGTTCATGAAGGAACTGAAGACGCTGCTGTCAAAAGATGGGCAGTGAAAATCGGAGTTCGCAAAGAGGCGCTGGAAGCGCTGCGGGAGAAATTGCCAGCATAGGCTTCCGAAGTGCATTTCTTCGAAATGCTTCACACACTTGGTACAGAGTATAGGCGCTTTTGGAATTGGATTTTTTGTAGGTAGGATAAGTTGAGCGTTCATTAGCCTTAGGCATATGAACGCTTTTTTGTTGTTTGTTTTCAAAAAAATGGTTTACAGATTCTTGTGTGTCGGTGTACTATATAAATATAACACTAGTACATGGAGGGAAGGCTTATGAATGTGGAACAAACGAATCGTCCGAATTCTTCGCAGCAAACAGGGCTTGAACAGCCGGTGCTTACGTTGGATCAAGTGACAAAGCGGATCGGGAAGAAGACGATTGTGGATCGATTGTCGTTTGACGTGCATCGCGGTGAAATTGTGGGATTGCTTGGGCCGAACGGCGCGGGGAAAACGACGGCGATTCGAATGATGACCGGGCTGATTACGATCAATGAAGGCGATGTTCGTATTGCGGGACATAGTATCCGGAATCAGTTTAAGCAAGCGATTGTGCATGTGGGCGGTATTATCGAAAATCCGGAATTTTATCCGTACATGAGCGGGTTCGATAATCTCAAGCAGGCGGCGCGTATGACGGACACCGTAACGGATGCCCGCATTATGGAGGTTATTGCGTTGCTCGGCCTGCAAGAGGCGCTTCATAAGAAGGTCAAAGCCTACTCGCTCGGCATGCGGCAGCGTCTCGGAATCGCGCAGGCTTTACTCGACCATCCCAAGTTGTTGATTCTGGATGAACCGACGAACGGGCTTGATCCGGCGGGCATACGTGAAATGCGCGATTATTTGAAGCGGATCGCGCAATCGGAAGGGATTTCCATTTTGGTTTCCAGTCACTTGCTGTCGGAAGTGGAGCAGATGTGCACGCGTGTCGTTATCATTCAAAATGGCAAGTTGGTAACGGAGCACAACATCGGGGATCAAAAGAGTGCCACGTCGCTTCCGGAGCTTCGGCTTCGCGTGGATCGTCCTTCCGTAGCGGCACAAATTTTGAAGAAGCTGGAGCCTGTGCAGCTGACCGAGGTTAAGGAAGAATCGTCCGAATTGGTATGCCGGGTGGCGGATATGGATATGCCGATGCTGATCGATGCGCTTCGCAAAGAAAATGTAGCGGTGTTCAGGATTACCGAAACGAAAAAATCGCTCGAAGACGAATTCCTGCAATGGACGGGAGGTAACCAAATTGCGTAATATGACTGCGCTGGTGCATAACGAATGGCTAAAATTGACGAAAAAGAAAAGCTTCTGGGTATCGCCGATTCTGCTGGCTGCGATTGCTGTGCTCGTGACCGTCATGCTCTACAAGTTCGGAACGAACGTCGCCGGTATGGATTCCGGAATTGCTTACATGGCCGGCATGCTGGGGGCTTCGGGCATGGGGCAATTTATCGCGATTTTGTCCGTAGTTGCTACAGCGGGAATCATTGCTCAAGAGTATGCGCAAGGCACAATTAAATTTCTGCTGATCCGTTCCCGCAGCCGTGGAGAAATCCTGATTTCGAAATATCTGGTCGTTGTCATGTATATTCTGATGATGATTGGGATTGCGGCCGTATTTCTGTTTGTTGCAGGCGGAATGACCTTCGGCTTTGGCGGAACGGGTGAACAATGGTTGAACGTGCTGAAGCAAGCGGCCTACGGATTTATCTACTCCCTTGTGTATGTCACGCTCGCTTTTATGATCGGAGCACTGACACGTTCGACGGGAGTTGCGATCGGCGCAGGGCTGACCGGTACGATGTTTGGCGGAATTGTTATTTATAGAGATTTTTATAAATATGCGTTATTCCCGAATGCAGACTTGTCCGCTTACAGTACCACTGGACCTCCGCTGCCGGGAATGACGATCGGCTTTTCGCTGACGGTATTGGCTGTATACGTGGCGCTGTTTCTGGTCGCGGGGTATACTGTGTTCAGACACCGGGACGTAGCCTGATTGAGCAGGAGGGGCGTCGGCGGAACAGGAACAGGTTATCGGTATCCGGCAATCCGCGCAACCGATAGAGACTGCTTCCGCGTATGTACCGGCATGCGGAAAGGTGTGAACGTCAGACGTGACTATCGAATTTGACAACAATCTACCCATCTATCTGCAAATCATGAATTACATCAAGCTGCAGATCGTGACGGGCAAACTGGGTCCCGGCGAGAAAATTCCTTCGGTACGCGAACTTGCTTCCGAACTGAAGATTAATCCGAATACGATTCAGCGGACGTTTCAGGAACTCGAACGCGAAGGCGTAGCCGAGAGTAGGCGCGGCCTGGGGCGGTTCGTGACAAGCGAGGATGAGAAGATCATGAGCATTAAAAAGGAGATGGCCTCCGACCTGCTCGACCGCTTCATCGGAGGGATGCGCGAGCTGGGTTTTGACAACGAAAATATTGTGAACATCGTGACGGAGTCGGTCGAAGGCGGACGGAGCGAAGCGGGGGGAGACGCACGTGGTACCATTGCTTGAGTTACAGTCGATCAATAAGGCGTACGGAAAAAAAACGGCATTGCGCGACCTCTCGCTTTCGATTGAACCGGGACGGATCGTAGGGCTGCTCGGCAGCAACGGGAGCGGCAAGTCCACCTTCATGCGGATCGCGGCCGGTTTGCTTCATCCGGATTCCGGCAGCATTCGCATTCGGGGAGAGGTGCCCGGAGTTCGAACCAGGGCGACGGTCTCCTTCATGCCGGATCGGCCGCAGTTTGAATCGTGGATGACGGTCGGGGATGCTCTTGATTTTCAGCGGGATTTCTTTGCAGACTACGATTCGGACAAAGCGCGGCGAATGTTGGATTTCATGAAGCTGTCAAGACGAGACAAAGCTTCTTCCTTGTCCAAAGGAATGGGCGAGCGCTTGCAATTGACTTTGGCGCTATCGCGTCAAGCCTCGTTATATCTGCTGGACGAACCGATCGGCGGCGTCGATCCGGTGGCGCGCGATCATATTTTGGATGCGCTGGTCGAGTTTTACGAAGAAGATAGCAGTGTGGTCGTTTCAACGCATCTGATTTCCGATATCGAACGGATTTTTGACGAGGTTGTGATGATTCAAGGCGGAAGCGTGATCATGCAGGGAGATGCGGAGCAGCTGCGGATGACATCGGGCAAAAGCATCGACCAACTGTTCAAAGAGGTGTATGCCGAATGTTGAGGCTGTTGAAGTATGATTTGAAAAGGGATATGTTTATGCTGCTTGGCGGTTGGGCGGCGATTGTATTGCTGTTACTGGTGATTGAAATAGGCGGGCGATACTGGAACATGGAAGCCGACGTTCGATTTGTACTGACCGTGCTGACGTATTTTGTCGCTGGCGGCGGGATCTTGGTTATTGTATGTACCAGCTTTCGGAAAAACATCGGGTTCATTAGCCGAAGGTTACTGCCTGTACATAGCTGGACCTATATCGCGTCGGCGGGCCTATATGCGTTATTAACAGGTATTTGCTTGCTGCTGCTGGGAATCGGACAACTGGTTTATTATTGGCAGAGCGGGGTCTGGGAGGAACTGAAAGGTTTCGGAGCTGTTAATATCAAGGGATTGGAATGGCTGACGCCGTCTTTGATGTGGTTCGGTATTCCGCTTGCGTTATTATGGACGGTAATAGTAGGGTTCTCGGCCTTGTTTTTAGCGATCGCGGTGACAGAGAGCTTGCGCATCAAGGCTCGAAGCCTGGTCGGCGTCTTCTTGTTTTTCACAATGGGTTCGCTGATCTCCTGGATTGAAAATGCTTTTTTTGGCGGACGAGGTACGCAAGCGATTCCAAGCATACGAGTGGAGAACCAGTCCGTTATGGATTTGCGTATTCAAGGTATTGATGCAGGTTTGGGAGCCTTTGTTTTTGAAGCGATTGTCGTGGTTCTGTGTATTTGGCTGACGATCAAGCTAATTGATCGTCGCGTTCAAATGAAATAGAAAATAAAAAGAGCCTTTTCCACTATATATAATGGAAAGGGCTCTTTTATTATCTAGTGAGTTAGCGCATATTTGAAAAGGTATGGAGTTCCCTTAATCTACAAGTTGCTTATTTGTTTAGCATTGAAATAAAAAAATCTTCCGCAGTTGATTTTCAACCCGAAAGATGTTATACTAATAGCTGTCCGTAATTTAGTTGTTATAAACAAATATATTAAAATCATAGCACGGATTGATTTTATTGTCAAATAATTTTTAGAACGATTTATTAGGGAGTCAACCCTCAATTTCTGGAAGGAAGGGGAACTATAGATGGATCGAAACATGGAAACCGAGTCCACTCAAATTCCGGAAGAAGCCGTTCTAACCGGCGCAGGAAGCGACGATTCGGTACGAATGTACCTGAAAGAAATCGGGCGCACGCCCCTTTTGTCCGCAAATGAAGAAATTTCCCTAGCGGAACGCATTGTACAAGGAGACGAGGAAGCAAAGCGCAGACTGGCTGAAGCGAACTTACGTCTCGTTGTAAGTATTGCACGCCGTTATGTAGGACGCGGCATGATGCTGCTCGACCTGATTCAAGAAGGCAATATGGGTTTGATTAAGGCTGTTGAAAAGTTCGACCACACCAAAGGCTTCAAATTCAGTACCTATGCAACTTGGTGGATTCGTCAGGCGATTACCCGCGCTCTGGCTGACCAAGCTCGAACGATCCGGATTCCGGTGCATATGGTTGAGACGATGAACAAGTTCATGCGCGTCTCGCGTCAAATGCTTCAGGAGCTCGGCCGCGAACCTTCCGTCGAAGAATTGGCAAAAGCCATGGAAATGACCGAAGAGAAGATCCGCGATATCATGAAAATCGCGCAAGACCCGGTGTCGATCGAGACGCCAATCGGCGACGAACAAGACTCCAAGCTCGGAGACTTTATCGAAGACAAAGAAGCTATCGCACCATCCAAGTTCGCGGAAGCGGGCCTGCTGCGCGAACAACTTGAAGAAGTGCTCGACACGCTGACCGAGCGTGAAGAGAACGTGCTTCGCCTGCGTTTCGGCCTCGAAGACGGCCGTGCACGCACGCTTGAAGAAGTCGGCAAAGAGTTCGGCGTTACCCGCGAACGTATCCGCCAAATCGAAGCGAAAGCACTGCGCAAGCTCCGTCACCCAAGCCGCAGCAAAATCTTGAAAGGCTACCTGGAGTAGACTTTCATTCTTACCATTGACTGCATACCGATGCAGACCTGAGACCGGAACAATTTGTTCCGGTCTTTTTTTAATGACAAAATCCTGTTCGTGGGTGAAGCTTGGGCGCTGCGGGAGAAATTCGTTCAAGCCGCTGTCTCACTCATAAAGCCTCCGGCTTTATGAGTTCAAAGGCGTCTTTCACTGAATTTCTCCCTCCGCTGTTTGCTTCGTTATTGCTAGACCTTTGTTAAAATATCGATCGGTATGTTCCATCCCGGTCTCATTCTACTGAAAAGTGCAATGTGCATTTTTCTTAAAGTGTTCAGTAGTACTCCTTTTTATATAAAAAAGGCTAAAGGCAAGGTGGAGGAGGAGTTTCAGTGAAGGAATGAAATGTTCGCCTTTGAAAGAAGGAAGCCTCCATATCAAATTCCAATCAGGCTTCCTTATTTCAACACGCGACCGAAACGAAACTCCTCTTCCACCGACACCGTCACGCCACCACCGCCAAGAGGTTGCGAAAGGTGCAGAAATGTTGGAGATGTGACATAGGCCGCATGCTTTCTCCCCTCTACAATAAAAAGGAATCGATCTCAAAACTTAGGGAGGGGAAGAATTGGGAACAAAACGATGGGGAATTAAAGGGGGCCTTCTGGCGCTGTGCGCCGGCCTGATGTTAAGCGGATGTGGCGGCGGGGCGACAAGCGGAGAGAGCGCGGAGACGGCAGAAACGCCGAAATCTGAAAGCGTATACAAAGAAAGCTACGATCCGCCGGTCACCATCACGACAGCATGGGGCATCAATCCGATCGCCAAATTCAAAGACGGCGAAAGTATCGAGAACAGTGTAGCGACCAAGTGGGCGAAGGAAAAGTTCGGCATCGACATCAAATCGCTATGGTCCGTCACGGACACGAACGGCGCTTTTGTCACCAAGATGAGACTCGCCATGTCGTCAGGCCAAGAGATGCCGGAGATTGTAACCGTAGGCGATGATCTGCTGGCGCAGGATCTGATCGACTCCGGCATGTATCAGGAAGCCGGACCGCTGTTCGACCAGTACGCATCGGATACATGGAAAAAAGCAATGGAGCTTGACCCGAATATCTGGAATCCCTACACGCGCGACGGCAAACGCATGGGTATTCCGATTCTTGATTACGCTTACAACAACGATTACCTGCTTTGGATCCGTCAGGACTGGCTGGATAAGCTGAAGCTTGAAACGCCGACTACGATCGATGAGCTGGAGACGGTCATGGAAGCTTTTAAAACCAACAACCCGGACGGATTGTCGCCGGACCAGGTTATCCCGCTCAGCATCGGCTTCAAAACGTCGATGAACACCTGGATGGGCGATCCTTCCTGGATCTTCGGCGCTTACGGCACGCTGCCTCAGCAGTGGAATGTGGGCGCGGACGGGAAACTGGAGTACGGCTCGATCAACCCGGCCATGAAGCAGGGTCTGACCAAGCTGAACGAATGGCTCGGCAAAGGTTATATCCCGCAAGAGGCCGCGCTATGGGATGAAAACAAAACGGCCGAACCGGCAGTAGCCGGAACGGCAGGTATCATCCCGGGACCGTATTGGATGAGCGGTTGGCCGCTTCAAGATACCGCGAAAAACGTACCGGACGCCGTCTGGAAGCCGATCACGATTCCTACGGGACCGGAAGGCATCGCGATGCGTCACGGTACGAAATTCTCCAACGGCGTCATTTTAATCAAAAAAGACATGGCGCACCCGGAAGCCTTCTTCACGTATCAAAATTATCTGTTCGACAACTACGCAGACCCGGCTCCGGGCAGTCCTTACGATTACGGTCTGTTCGAAGGCTATGATTATCAATTGGACGCGAACGGACAGCCGATCCCGGGCGAAGAGATCGACGGAGGTTATGTAAACGTGACGCTGTATCTGCTCGTTCATGACGGCGCCCGGATTCCGGATGCCCAAATGAAAGCACTGATGAACCTGGCCGACGGCAAAGAACCGGTTACCAAGCTGGAAAAAGACGTTGCGCTCAACTACGGCAAGGAAACGCCGGCAGCAGCCAAAATGCTCCTGAGCCAAGAAGAGATTTCGAAGAAAAATATGTTCACCGGTCCGACGACCGATACGATGAAATCGCGTCTGGACTACTTAAACAAGATCGAGAATCAGGTGTTCAACGAAATTATCTACGGAAAAACGCCAGTCGATGCTTTTGACACCTTCGTGGAAACATGGAAATCCGGCGGCGGTGACAAAATCACGCAAGAAGTGAATGAATGGTACGACGGCGTAAAATAATCGAATCTGAATAGACGGAGGAACTGAATGTTGACGACTCGCAATACGAATTTCCTGATCGGCATGGATCTTTCTTTTATGGACGAAATCGAACATGGCGGAGGACGCTACTACGACGAATCGGGCGAAGAGCGCGAACTGCTCGGGTTAGTCAAAGAAAAAGGCGTTAACGCGGTACGGCTTCGCATCTGGAACGAACCGGTCGGCGGATTTTGCAATCTGGAGCGCACGGTCGCAATTGCCAAACGAATCAAGCGATTGGGTTTGCACTTTTTGCTCGATTTCCATTACTCCGACAAGTGGGCCGATCCGGCAAACCAATGGAAACCGGCAGCTTGGGAATCGTTCTCTTATGAACAGCTGGCGCAAGCCGTTTACGATTACACAGCAGAAGTGCTCGGGGAATTGAAAAAAGAAAATGCGTTACCGGACATGGTGCAGGTCGGCAACGAAATCACGCCAGGTATGTTGTGGAACGAAGGCAAGGTAGGCGGCGAAGAGTTCGATAATGACGAGCAGTGGGAAAAATTTGCGGGACTCGTCAAACGCGGCATCGAAGCGGTTCATGCGGCAAGCCCGGAGATCCGCGTCATGATCCATATCGATCGCGGCGGCGATAATGCGTCCAGCGTGAAATTTTTTGACCGATTCCAGCAGCTTAACGTGGAATTCGACGTGATTGGTCAATCCTTTTATCCGTGGTGGCACGGGACGTTAGAGGACTTGCGCCACAATCTGCATGATCTGGCCGCACGTTACGGTAAGCCGGTCAGTGTGGTCGAAACGGCTTATCCGTGGACGCTGGAAGAACCGGACGGATCGAAATGGGTGATGAACGGCAAAGAGGGACTGCTCCCGCTACCGGAATATCCGCCTACGGTGGAGGGGCAAAGGCGTTATCTGGAAGAGCTGTTCTCGATTGTGCGGAATGTGCCGAACGACTTGGGCGAAGGTTTTTATTACTGGGAACCAGCCTGGATTCCTTCGCAGAAAGAATGGTCTGTGGGTCATCCGAACAACTGGGCCAATCTGACGATGTTCGACTTTGAAGGGAAAGCCTTGGACTCTTTCGCAGCGTTGTCCGGGCAGAAGACTACGAAATGATTGCCGACCGGGAGTGAGTTGGGAAAGGCTCCCGGTCGAGCTTTTTCAACCAGGAGGTCTACGATGGGAAAAAGAAAACCGATCCGAACCGCGATATTGACGATGCTATGTGCCGTTTTGCTGCTATCAACCTGGGGTGTAGCTGCACCGAATACCGCTTCGGCCGCCGCACCCGCATTCGCCAAAGGCGCGGATATTAGCTGGGTAGCCGGACTCGAAGCGCAAGGTCAGACCTGGAAAGACAAAAGCGGCAAACAAAAAGATATTTTGCAAATCCTCAAAGACGATTACCAGATCAACTCCGTGCGTATTCGCGTCTGGGTCAATCCGAACATGAGCGATTACAAAAACGGATACCTGAACGCGGAAAAAGCAGCCGATCTCGCGGCACGCGCCAAAAAACTCGGCATGAGCGTCATGCTGACTTTGCACTACAGCGATTCCTGGGCCGACCCCGGTCAGCAGACCAAACCTTATGCGTGGCAGAACTTCAACTTCACCCAATTGATGGACGCGGTATGGAGCCATACGGTGTACGTGATGAACACGATGAAAAACAAAGGCGTAACGCCGGATTGGGTGCAGATCGGCAATGAGACGAGCGACGGGATGCTATGGCCGGACGGCCGAGCTTCCCAAGGCGGAATGAAGAATTACGCCTGGCTGGTGAATACGGGCAATAATGCGGTCAAGTCGGTCAGCAGCAGTACCAAAACGATCGTTCATCTGGCTAGCGGGCATGATTCGGCGCTGTTCGAATGGAATATCGGCGGACTGATCGCCAACGGCGCGACGTTCGATATGGTGGCGATGTCCCTGTATCCGAGCACGTCCGACTGGCAGGCCAAAGTCAATCAAGCGGTGGCGAATGCCAACAATATTATCGCCAAGTATAACAAAGACGTCATCGTCACGGAGATCGGACTGGAGTATAACCAAGCCGCGACGACCAAAAGCTTCATTTCGGATATCAAGCAAAAGATCCGCAACATCTCGAACGGTCGGGGCAAAGGCGTCTTTTATTGGGAACCGGAAGCGCCTCCGGGCTACAACGGCGGGTACAATAAAGGGGCTTGGGGAACCGACGGCAAGCCGACTCAGGCGCTGGAAGGTTTCTTGAATTGACATCCTGATCGCGTGCGCGAAGAACCGACCTTTCTTTTAAAAGAGGTCGGTTCTTTGCGCTTCGAATAGCGAGGAGGCAACCTTACTTGATCAGATCCGCAAACGAGGCTTGAGCCGCTTCGGCCAAACCGCGAGGCGCAAGCTTCATTTGGAGTCCGATTTTGCCCGCGCTGACCGCGATTGGCTCCAACGAATCGCCGCTGGCATCAATGAATGTCGGAAAATGCTTTTTCATGCCGATCGGCGAACATCCGCCGCGAACATAGCCGGTCCATTTCTGCAATTCTTTGAGCGGCAGCATTTCGATTTTCTTTTCCCCGGCGGCGCGAGCTGCTTTTTTCAAATCCAACTCTTCGCCGACTGGAATTACGAAAACGAAGCCGTTCGGTCCCGAATGGGCAACCAGCGTTTTGAAGACCGTTTCCGGCGCCAGTCCGACTTTCTCCGCGACGGCCGTGCCATGGATTTGACCGTCTTCGTTGTCGTAGCTAAACATTTCGTAAGGAATGCCCAGATCGTCGAGTTTGCGCATGGCGTTTGTTTTGCTTACTTTGGGTGCTGCCATAAAAAGACCTCCTGATTGAGTCGTGCTTTTTCCACAGGGAAAATCAATAACACAATATGTCTTTAGTTTAACATATTTTTTTGGTACAAACTTCCTCTCCTTCGACAAGCGGATTTGTTCGAAAATCGCCCTTTCTTGACATGAAAATGGAAGAATGCTATAAAAGAAATTGGATTAGCACTCCGTGATAAAGAGTGCTAACAATATCAGTCTCAACTAATCGGAGGGAAAATTACGCATGGAAAAGAAGCAGTTCCAGGCCGAATCCAAACGCCTACTCGAAATGATGATCAACTCGATCTACACGCAAAAGGAAATCTTTCTACGCGAACTGATCTCCAACTCAAGCGATGCGATCGACAAGATCTACTATCGGGCGCTGACCGACGACAATCTCACTTTTAACCCTGAAAATTACTACATTAAATTGTCTATCGACAAAGAAAATCGTAAGCTTGCGCTGACCGATACCGGGATCGGCATGACTCGCGAAGACCTGGAGAACAATCTCGGTGTGATCGCCAAAAGCGGATCGCTTGCTTTTAAAAAGGAAAACGAAGCGAAGGACGGCCACGATATTATCGGGCAGTTCGGCGTAGGTTTCTATTCGGCGTTCATGGTCGCGGACCGGGTGACAGTGACAAGCCTCGCGTTAGGCGAAGAACAAGCGTACAAATGGGAATCCGACGGCGCCGACGGCTACACGATCGAACCAGCGGAAAAATCCGAAGTCGGCACGGAAATCGTGCTGACCATCAAGGACAACACGGAAGACGACAACTATGACGAATTCCTGGAAGACTACCGCCTGCGCTCGATCGTGAAGAAATACTCGGACTTCATCCGCTATCCGATCAAGATGGACGCGACTGTCCGCGTACCGAAAGAAGACGCGGAAGGCGAATTCGACGAGAAGATCGAAGAAGAACAAGTCAACAGCATGGTACCGATCTGGCGTAAAAACAAAAACGAGCTGACCGAAGCGGATTACGAAAACTTCTATGCCGAAAAGCATTACGGATTCGACAAACCGCTTTCGCATGTGCACATTAACGCCGACGGCGCGGTCGTGTATCGTTCGATCCTGTTTATTCCGGAAACGCCGCCGTTTGACTTCTACTCCCGCGAGTACGAAAAAGGACTGGAGCTTTACGCAAACGGCGTGCTGATCATGAACAAATGCGCGGATCTGCTGCCGGACTACTTCAGCTTCGTCAAAGGCATGGTCGATTCCGAGAGCCTGTCGCTGAACATCTCCCGCGAGATGCTGCAGCACGACCGCCAGCTCAAGCTGATCGCCAAAAATATCGAAAGCAAGATCAAAAGCCAACTCAAATCGCTGCAAAAAGACGACCGCGAGAAGTACGACAAGTTCTTCGAAGCGTTCGGACGCCAGCTGAAATACGGCGTATACAGCGACTACGGCACGCACAAAGATGCACTGAAAGACCTGCTTATGTTCTACTCTTCGACCGAGAAGAAGCTGGTTACGCTGGACGAGTACGTTTCCCGTATGCCGGAAGAACAGAAATACATTTACTACGCGGCCGGCGCATCGCACTCTCGGATCGAGAAGCTGCCGCAGACGGAGATGGTTGCCGATAAAGGCTACGAGATTTTGTACTTCACCGACGATATCGACGAGTTCGCCGTGAAAGTGCTGCTAAACTATAACGAAAAAGAATTCCGTTCCGTATCTGCGGGCGATCTGGGGATCGAAGAAAGCGAAGACGAGAAACAGGACGAAGCGGAAGCTGCGGGCGACAAAGAGCTGTTCGATTACATGACGGAGCGTCTGGCCGGAAAAGTATCGAACGTGCGCGCGTCCAAGCGACTGCGTTCGCATCCGGTATGCTTGAGCAGCGACGGCGAAGTCTCGATCGAGATGGAGAAAATCCTGAGCATGATGCCGGATAACCCGAACGTCAAAGCCGACAAGGTACTGGAAGTGAACGTGAACCACGAGGTCTTCGCTTCGCTGAAATCTTCGCTGGAAAGCGACAAGTCGAAGCTCGACCTGTACACGGATCTGCTGTACAATCAGGCACTGTTGATCGAAGGGCTGCCGATTGAAGATCCGGTTGAGTTTACGAATATGATGTGTAAGGTGATGGTTTAGAAAAAAGCGAGCGGCTGCCGGGGGAGTTCGTTTCGGTCGCGTGTTGCCCTAGGGCAAAGGCGAACGCTTCGCTCCTACACGAACACCCCCTCTGCCGCTCTATCTTTTCTTAGTGGGTAGGGAAAAGAGATAAAAGATAAGAGCAAAAGATAAGAGCGGAAATATGGGAAGCTTGGAACCGGTATGGTTTTGAGCTTCTTTTTTATTGGGCGGCTTGTCCTTTTCAATGGGAGAAGGTACTGGGTCAACAGAAAACAACTTCTGTGTCCCGGTTTTTGTAGCGTTGGGAGTCCCAGGGGGAGGAAGGAATCGGGAAGGCGGGTTGACTTTTGATAAAAAGCCCCCAGCCGTAAGACCTTGGAGTTTATGGGAAGAGGCGAATATTGGGACTAAAGCCTGTCGGACGGTAGAGGCTTTTTTTATATGCGTAAACCTCCTATACTGGAAGCAACTGAGAAAAGACTTGAAGAACAGGAGGAAATCCGTATGAGTCTGATGAGACAGGCGGTGTTGGGGCCGCGTGAATCCCGGGTGACGGGTTCGCATTTGTCGGCGGCGCAGCGATTGATCGATTATTATTTGCTGCCGGTGGAGAAAGAGCCTTGGAGCTTCAGCAAGCAGATGATTCATCTGGAACGCTACGCCGGTGAAGTGGGTTTTGAACGTGCGGCCGGAAGGGTGCGGATTGCCGACTATGCGCTTCATGGTTTATCTCTGCTGATCTTATTCGGATTATTGGGAACGGCAGGACTGGATCTGGTCTGGCCTTCGTTGGGATTGCGCGAGTCGATCCTTGGAGGGATTGCAGCCAATCTCGAAGCGGTTCTTTTGGCGGTAGCCGCACTTCTTATGTTGACGATCGGATTGATGGGCCTTCGTCGTTCGCTGGGGCGGGAGCTTGAAGAACGTTTGGTGGAGTTATGGCAGCGCGTGCTTGAAGTAGTCAATCCGGCGCTGGACATGCCTGCGGATTCGCCTTACGCGTTGTCCGAAGCTTTGAACGAATGGATGAGCCGTCAGGCCGTACGGGATGAGGAAGCCAATCCGGACGCTCTTTTCTAAACTACATACAATAGCAGAGGTTGATCGCCGCTTTTTTATGAGCGTCAACTTTGAAGTTAAAACGGCTTAAGCACGGGAAACTCTCGTCTTAAGCTGTTTTTGTCGTCTTCGGCAAGCTCTGTGACATGCGAACGCGATGCAAACACTGTGGGCTTCTGGTAAACTGGGACTCAGACTACACACAATGGAGGACGTGCATTGAGAGAACGAACGGCGGAGAAAGAATGGAATGAACGGATGATCAAGTCGTTGTGCGGAGCAGGCGCCTACCGGAAAGGAGAGACGCTGTTTCGCGCGGGCAAAGCGGAAGTGCGAAGGTTTACAGAGGAAGGCTCGGGAGTCTATGAAGCTTTCGTGCGCGACGGCGATATGCTTCGTCTGACGCTTCGCTTCGGAAGCGATGACGGTATAGCCGCGCAATGCGAATGCTCGGCGGGGTTTGCTTTCGAACGCTGCTGCAAGCATACGGCGGCCGCCTTATTGCAGCTTCTTCAATTGCGAAGAGAGGGCTTGCTGAACCGAGATGATGCAGAGAAAATCCAGCCAAATCAGGCGGAAATTGAACAAGCGAGTCGTACCGATTACGTCGTGGAGCGGGAAAGCGAACGTTCGGATGAAGAGTCTTTGACGAAGGGCGATCAAGACGAACGAAGCCATTCGAATGCAGATGAGTCGAAGGCAAGCGACTCCTTTGATGTTGGCCGATCCGATTCCTCTTCCGGTGATCGGGCAGAGCATCGGCTGGTAGGTCGAGTAATGGATTTATTCCGCCAGCAGCCGCGCGCATTGGCCGGATCGCGTTCGATCTTCGAATCCCGTCAAGAATTGAGCGTGGAATTTTGGATCGTTCCTTATCCGCACGGGCCAAGACGGGGATTGCTTGGCGTGGAGCTTAGGGTTGGGCTTACTCGAACTTACGCCGTACCGGATATCCGCGAGTTTTTAACCCGATTTGAACGCGGAGAGCGTTATTCCTTTTCTCGTCATTTTACCTACGATCCTGCCGATCACTGCTTCGGCATGCGGGATGATGCCGTGCTGCTGCGGTTGGCGGAGATTCGTCGGAGCGAGAAAATGCAGCGGGCTTCGGCAGGGGCATTGTATACGGGAGAGATCGGAGATCCCCCTTCGTTGCCGTTACCGCCTCATGCGTGGGAAGGATTGGTGTCTTTGTTGGAAGCCGCACCCAAGGCAGGGCTTCGGGCTCAAGGACGCACGCATTCCGGGATTGCCGTCTCGAAGGAGTTGTTGCCCCTTCGCTTCGAGTTTGACCGTGGACAAGCGGGTTCGCTGCGTATGCATGCGCGCGGAATGGATGAGACGACCGTGCTTGAATCGTATGGACTGACGCTCAACGCCGGAGTCTTTTACCGAATCGGCTCGGCGGAGGCGCGTCGTTTAGCTGAATTGAAGCAGATTCTGGCAGCGGGTGCGGATTCAAGCGACGTCGATCGCGATAGGGATACGGTGGATATTCCCGAGCCGCATATTCGTGCGTTTATGGAACGTGTCGTACCGGGACTCATGAAGATGGGCGATGTGTTTTTTGCGGGCGGCGTATCGGATCAGGTGGTGCAGATTCCGCTGGCTGCACGCGTCTATCTGGACCGGGTGCATGATCGATTGTTGGCCGGGTTGGAGTTTCAATATGGAGACATCGTCATCAATCCGCTGGAGCGCGGAGGAGAACGGCGGGGAGAGAGTCGGATTCTTGTCCGGGAAGGCGGCAAAGAACTGCAAATTTTGGAGTTGATGGAGCAGGCGGGCTTTATCCGTACAGAAGCCGGTTATTACATGCAGGACGAAGAACGGGAATTTGCTTTCCTGCACGGGATCGTTCCGCATTTAGAAAAAATAGCGAAAGTGTACGCTACGACCTCGGTCAAGGAACGCGTCATTCGGGTCAGTCCGCCGCCGAAAATCTCGGCTGCGCTGGACGGGCGATCCAACTGGCTGGAGTTTCATTTTGCCATCGAAGGAATTCCGGAAGCGGAAATCCGCTCTGCTGTCGAAGCGTTGTTGGATAAAAGGAAGTATTACCGCTTGCGCAGCGGCGCGCTGCTTCCTTTAGAAACGCAAGCTTTTCGAACGCTGACCGAATTTTTGAACGGGCATCGTCCTTTTTTGTCAGAGGAAGATGCGTCGTCGTTCCGTCTCCCCGTGGCAGAAGGGCTGCATTTGCTGCATGAGTATGCAGAAGGCCCGGATAGCTTAATGCGGCCTGATCGAGCCTTGCGTCGATTGTTGGACAGCCTTCGCAGCCCCGATCTGCTCGATTTTCCCGTGCCGGAATCATTGGCTCCTGCGTTGCGCGACTACCAACAAACAGGCTATCGCTGGTTGAAGACGCTAGCCCATTATCGCCTGGGAGGCGTGCTTGCCGATGATATGGGATTGGGGAAAACGGTGCAAAGTATCGCCTACCTGCTGTCCGTGATGCCGGAGATTCGAGAAAGCGGCCGACCTGCGCTTATTGCGGCTCCCGCATCGCTGTTGTACAACTGGCGAAGTGAACTGGAACGCTTTGCGCCGCAGCTTCGCGCCTTGATCGCGGATGGGAGCAAAGCTGAACGAGAAGCACTGCTTTCTCCTGAGCATAGATCCGACGCGGACGTGCTGATCGTCTCTTATCCGCTGCTGCGCCGGGATCTGCCGCATTATGAACGCATGGAGTTTCACACGCTCGTG